>Ga0206825_1092_pt1 | contig 17966 bp, 14 predicted proteins | sample Alteio_BWOrgCont_79_FD_152875 | JGI IMG/M metagenome (GOLD analysis project Ga0206825, IMG submission 152875) | Enriched cells from forest soil in Barre Woods Harvard Forest LTER site, Petersham, Massachusetts, United States -... | ecosystem: Environmental > Terrestrial > Soil > Temperate forest >...
TATGCGATTTCCAAAACTCCCTTCAGAAAATGTTTCCCTTTGAAATCATACTCGCAGATAAAAAAACGAACTCCGCTGGTCTCCAATTAGCAGACATTGTTGCCCGCCCCATTGGACTTTCTGTACTCCGACCTAATCAATCAAATCGAGCGTTCGATGTTCTACAGAGAAAAATATATCGAGAGAATAATGATGAGTTATTTGTTTACCCTATAAAAGCGAAAGGCCCCGAGGTAGTCCTCGAGGCACAGACGCCGGTTGGGTAGTCCCGACCCATTTATACCCTCATTATATACGTGTAGCAATTTTTTATCATTATTTTTCAAGATCTCGTCAGGAAATGCACAGGTAAATAGGACGTCGCAGCGATTTGAATTTCTTTTTCAATTTCATCAGGATTTATGTAGACGCCGAGAAGCTCTTGACGAAGCATTTTTTTAAATGTGCTTTTTCCAGACCCATTGGTCCAGCAAACATACGAAGACGTGGAGTATTTAGGATCATTTTAATTCAAGCCTTTGGCCACGTTTTACTGGTATCCAGGCAGGTAGTTCCTTAATGAATTTACGCGTTCCATCAGGAAACACCTCTACGAGACTTCCATTTTCACTAACGAGCACACTACTACCGGATGCAAGAGCTGCCCAATACGCTTGTTTGAATGCCACTTCAGCAAGCTCTGGAATATGTTCTTCCAAATAGTCAAGAGCTTTTTCACTTAAACCCATGATTTTTTTCTCCATTAAGTTTAGAAGTAGAACCTTCATTCTAAGAGATTTTCTCTATTTTCTTCATGATATTTTTCCGCAATTGGCTGGAATTCAAAAGAATCGGATAAATAAATCTTAAAGATTTACGAAAATTATTCTATTCATTTTAATAGACTTATGGACATAACTCCCTCTACCGCGCAAACTCAAGAGGAAAATAGTGAAACCAGGGAACCACGGGTTGGACCTCCTATAGATCCATCGTGGGAAAAATGGAGAAATGAACAAATTCAAACCATTTCTTCGATTTTGAGCAATGTCTTTAAAGTTGAAGACGAAGCCCGTCACCTCCAAGCTCCCTCGAGGTTACTTCGCAATCCTGCCAGACAATCCGGAGGCTGCGAAAAAGAAATTTGTGAAAAATTGAGCGCAATCCGTCAGCAGATCTCCGAATATGAGCAGATGCTGCAAATGAGCCTTAAAAGAATAGATAATGCCCTTCAAGAGATTCATCCACAAACGCCTGAGGTCGTTGAAACACCAGTTCCAGTCAAACAGACCACTAAATTCGAAAGTTTTAAAAACTGGGTGAAGAGTCTGTTGACTTTGTAAACCCCTCTCCTAGATAATCCACTCCTATGTCTGTTACCCCTATGATGAGCCAATGGTATGAATGCAAAAAGCAAGCTCCCGGAGCTGTGCTTCTTTTCCGCTTGGGCGATTTCTATGAAGCTTTTGAAGAGGATGCCCTGCTCCTAGCCAAAGAACTTGAAATCGTTCTGACAAAACGGCAAGAGACTCCGATGGCAGGAATCCCTGCTCATACTTGTGAAAACTACATCGATCGTTTGGTCTCCAAAGGCTACCGCGTTGCCGTCGCAGAACAAATGGAGGACCCTAAAGCTGTCAAAGGAATCGTCAAACGAGAAATTGTCCGGATGGTCACACCAGGATCGGTGATCAACTCCTCACTTTTAAGCGATAAATCCAATAATTTCATTGCCTGTCTTTCCCAGGTCAACTCGATCTACGGCCTGGCTATTTTAGATTTGACAACGGCCGATTTCCGCGTGATGGAATTTCAAAATGGCCAAGAACTGATCAATGAGCTCGGCCGGTTTTCACCCAAAGAGATTGTCGTCTCCGAAAAATGCTGGAAAAATCTCTCAAAAAATTTAGAAGAACTCGGCGTCAGCTCTACGCTTGTCAGAGAAGAGTATCACTTTGATCATCGGTTTGCCTGCGATAGTCTTTCCAAACACTTTCAAGTCCACACGCTCGATGGATTTGGACTCAAGGGGATGACAGCAGCGATCAACGCTGCTGGCGCTCTCATGATGTATGTTAAAGACGATCTAAACCTAAACTTCAGCCATATCAAGTCGATTCATCCTCATCACCTTGCCAAATACATGACGCTCGACCGGATCACACAGCGGCATTTAGAGCTTACCCTCCCTCTCCATGAGAAAGGAAAAACGCTTCTCGCTATTTTGGATGAAACAGCAACCCCGATGGGCGGACGGCTTCTCAGGGAATGGCTCTTGCATCCTCTTCTCTCCGTAGAAGAGATCAAACTCCGGCAGGACCACGTTGAAACTTTTTTAAATGCTGAAGTTGCGAATTTGAAACAACACCTGAAGGAAGTCCGCGACCTGGAGCGGCTGATGATGCGGATCGAAACGGGCTATGCCACCCCCCGTGACTTAGCAGGACTTCGGTTTTCCTTAGAGCCGCTACCAGAGATTTCTGAGTTGCTGCAAAAGCTTGGCCTGAAGAATCTGCCAGATCTTTCCGAGCTGACAAAAAAAATTGGTAGCGCCATCGTCGATGCTCCTCCTTTGAGGCTTTCCGATGGAGGAATTTTCAAACCAGGCTACCATTTTGATCTCGATGAACTCAAAACCCTCAAATCTGACGCCCAAGTCTGGCTTGCTGCCTATCAGACTAGATTGCGAGAAGAAGTGCAAATCAAAACTTTAAAAGTCGGCTATACACAAGCTTTTGGCTATTACATCGAGGTCAGCCGCGGACAATCTGAAAAAATGCCGCTCTCGTTTCAACGACGTCAGACCCTAGTCAATACTGAAAGATATATTTCGCCTGAGCTCAAAGAATTCGAACATAAGATTTTAACCGCAGAAGACAAGATCGCCTTTTTAGAAAATAAACTCTTCCAAGAGCTCCGGCAAGAAATTGCTCAGTTTTCTGAATCGATCCGCAGGGCGGCAAAATGGATTGCCGAAATCGATGTCTACTTAGCCCTTGCAGAAATCGCCAGAGAACACCGTTATACTCGGCCGGTTGTCGATAACTCCGATCTTTTAAAAATTGAAGACGGCCGCCACTCGGTCATAGAAGCCTCTCTTGAAAAAGAAACGTTTATTCCCAATGATGTCTCGTTTAATGAATCTGAGCGGCTGCTTGTCATCACAGGTCCCAATATGGCGGGTAAATCAACCTACATTCGGCAAGTTGCTCTGATTGTGCTTCTTGCTCAAATCGGCTCGTTTGTCCCAGCAAAGCAGGCCCATATCGGCATCGTCGATAAATTGTTTACGAGAATTGGAGCTAGCGATGACTTAAGCCGCGGCCAATCGACCTTCATGGTCGAGATGAGCGAAACCGCCAATATTTTAAACAATGCCACCTCGAGGTCTCTTGTCATCTTAGATGAGATCGGACGCGGTACCAGCACCTATGACGGCATTGCGATTGCGTGGTCGGTTGCAGAATATCTGCTGAGGGCAGAAGGAAAACGAGCAAAAACCCTTTTTGCTACCCATTATTTCGAACTGACCAGCCTCGAAGAAGAAATCCCCGGAGCTGTCAACTACAACGTTGCCGTCCATGAGTCTGAAAAAGGAATTGTCTTCCTCAGGAAAATCGTCAAAGGCGGCACTGATAAAAGCTACGGCATCCATGTGGCAAAACTGGCTGGCCTTCCGCCAGCTGTGATCAAAAAAGCAGAGGAGATGCTCGCCAAACTTCACGTAGGAGCTGCAGAGCCGACCCAAACCAAGGACAAACAGCTTGCCCTCTTTTGATTTAAGTAAATATTCGACCGAGCCCGGCGTTTATTTGATGAAAAATAAGGCAGGCCTCGTCATCTACGTCGGCAAGGCCAATAATCTCCGTCAAAGGCTCAAACAATATTTTGCCGCTGGACGAGATGAACGGCCTATGGTTCCTTTTTTAGTCGCTGAAATCCATTCCATCGACATCATCGTCGTCACCACTGAAAAAGAAGCACTTCTCTTAGAAAATACCCTCATCAAAAAACATAAGCCCAAGTACAACGCTCTTTTAAAAGACGACAAAACCTTCATCAGCCTCATGATCAATAATAAACACCCCTGGCCCATGATCCAGCTGATCCGAACCAAAGGCAAACCGAAAAAAGATGGGATCTACTTTGGACCTTACACCAGCGCCTATGCTGCACGTCAGACATTTGAGCTGATGACCAAGCTTTTTCCTCTTCGGCAATGCTCCGATGGAGAGCTGAAAAAAAGAACAAGGCCCTGTTTGCTCTATGGAATCAAGCGGTGCATTGCGCCTTGTGTCGGGTTTTGCACGAAAGAAGAGTATCGCTCCTATGTCGATAAAGCGATCGATTTTCTCCGAGGGCAAGACCACAAAATCATCAAAGAGCTCGAATCCGAGATGCAAAAAGCTTCCGACGCCCTCGAATTTGAAAAAGCTGCAGCTCTTTTGCAAACCATGAAACAGATCCGGCATATTACTGAAGGTGGTGGCATCATTGCTAAAGCCAGTGGAAAGGATTGCGATGCGCTAGCGCTCCACCGCCAAGGTGGCGAAGTGATGCTCGCGCAGCTTTTCTTCCGAGAAGGCAAGCTCACGGGCTCTGAGCACTACTCTTTTTCCGCCGTTGCTGAAGGGAACGAAGAGATCTACACCTCCTTTCTACTCCAATACTACAAAGACAAAGCCGTCCGTCCTCACGAGATTCTCCTTCCTATTGATCTCAAACACCGGCAGATTCTGGAAGAAATCTTAGAGCTAAAAATCCTAGAGCCTCAAAAAGGCGACAAAAAATCGATTGTTCATCTGGCTGAAAAAAATGCCAAAGAGCTCTTCCAGCAAGAGAAAGATGAAAATGACCTGACCGAAAAAATGCTCCTTGATCTCCAGGAAACTTTAGGACTTAACCGATACCCAGAACGGATTGAATGTTTTGATACCTCGAATATCGCAGGAACAGATCTCGTTGCTTCGATGGTCGCCTTTACTCATGGGAAATACGACAAAAAAAGAACCCGGCTGTTTAAGATCCGCGATATCCCCAAGGGGGATGATTATGCAGCGCTTCGCCAAGTGATCTTGCGCCGTCTGACCCGGGCCAAAGAAGAAAACGACCTGCCCGATCTGATCGTTGTCGATGGCGGCAAAGGACAGCTCACCCAGGCACTCGATGTTCTCAAAGAGCTCGACATCGTCACCGTCGATCCGATTTCCGTCGCTAAACAAGAAGGCAAGCACGATAAAGGCATCACCCAGGAAAAAATCTTCCTTCCCGGCAAGTCAGAGCCTATCTTACTCCCGCTCCACTCTCCTCTGCTTTTTCTCCTCCAGCGGATCCGAGACGAGGCTCATCGAAAAGCAATCGGCTTCCACCGTGACCGGAGAAGCAAACGGACGATCACGTCTCTCATCGATGAAATTCCTGGCATTGGAGATGTGAAAAGACAACGACTGCTAACTCATTTCGGAAGCCTCCAAAGAATCCTGGAGGCCCCCGAAGAAGCCCTCTTGGGAGTGAAAGGAATCAATTCCCAAGATGTCTTGCAGATCAAAAAGTTTGCAAAAACTTTCAATCCACATTAAGCTCTGCGACTTGAACATAGGAATCTTCACCATCCCATGATGTGAGCCAAGCAATGACTCCTTGCCCATCTTTGTTGAATGCAAGCTTAAAGTTTCCACAGTCCTGTCCTTCCGGAGAAAGCTTTGCGGATGACCACTCTTTTGTTGCGGTCGATAACGCGGCTCCATGAATGGAGACCTGTTTTCTCTGGTATTCACTCCAAAGAACAACAAAAGACCCTTGATGGTTTGTTTCCACTTTGAGGCCAACACACTCCTGTGCTCCATTTGACAAACGGACAGGAGCACCCCATTCTTGATTAACAGGTTTATACGCTGCGAAAGGAACTGCTTTCCTCCCTTCAAGAACAACCCAGACAATCAAGATATTTCCTTTAGCATCGATTGCTATTTTGGTGCTGCTTGTGTCTCTTTTTGGATCTGACAAAGCAATGGGTGAAGACCAAGGCTGCAATGCTGATTTATCAACAACATAGACAACTTCTTTTCCTTTTTCAGACCTTTGCCAGCTAGCAACCATATGACCTTCATCGTTCATGGCAAAAACTAGACCAGGGAAATAATCTTTTGAAACGGCAAAATCCACAAGCTCAGACCACTTGCCATCTTCACAAGTGACAGCTTGGATTGTTTTTGCTTTACCATATTCTGATTGCTCCCAGAGCATAGCCAGATCTCCCTTGGAGTTCATGATTCCTTTCTGACTCAAAAGAGCAGGAGAGTCGCTAAAGGAAAAAAAGGTTGTAGGAGCAGACCAGCTTCCATTGTCTTGTAGCCACGATCCTACCAATAATTTTTCCGATTGATATCCTTTAATTTGATCATAGCTAGATCTACTCTCTTCCCACCATGCAAAAACTTTTCCCTCTCGATTTTTGATCAAGTGTTGTGAGGATAGATATCCAGGTGACTTGGCAATTTCAGTCTTATTTATTTCGCCATTTTGATGGTTATAAAAGACAGAGACAACGGAGTGATTTGTGCTCTCCTTAGGATCTTTGATTTCTGCATGGCTGAGAAACAAGACATTTCCTTGGGAATCAAAACTCATTTCAGGATACTTGAGCTTATCATCTGGGTTTAAGACATTCACAGCAGGAATCCAGGGTTGGTTTTTCTCCTTCTTTGCAAATTGGTAATACTTTATCTTTTCTCCCTCTAAATCTTCTTTCTTGATCTCCCAGGAAACAAAATAATTCCCTTGACCATCGATAAATGACCTCAACTTATAAATGTCTTGGGCAGGTTCTGAGAGTGCAGCAATAGACCATTTTTTCTCTCCGTCCCTTGTTGCAGCAAATAATGTCTCCTCCTTGCTCTCAAAATTTATAGAACCCCAAAGCGCTAATGCTTCTCCTTTTTCATTAATGGCAACTTTTAGAGATGAAACCTCCTGTCCAGATTCTGAAAGAGTCACCGGTGTTGTGAAACTTAAAGCCCATGCTTGACCAATTAATAGACTCATGCAAATCGCGATTTTCTTCATTTTTTTCTCCTGTGAAGGTGAAAAAACTATAAATCAGCCACCTTTTGCCGCCTAGCAAAATATGTTCACGTTTTTTTGAATAGAGTGAAGAATGCAAGAAAAAACCTTTTAGCGAAGCTCGAAAGTAAAGATAAAATCCCGTTTGTAGCCCAGCTGCTGCAACATCAGCTTTCCAACTTCATGTTGCACATCGGCTAGCAGTTTTTCTGGATCTGCCGATTTTAGATTGGGAAGTTCTGCAATGAGTTCAATCCGTTGATCCCGATGCAAGATCACATCTGTTTTGAGTTTTTCTTGGGGATAACGCTCTTTCCAGTAAGCATCCAGAAGAGTTCGCAGCAAGGCTTTCTCCACATGGATTGCAGGACTCATGCGGACTTGAAAATAGGCTTTTCTCTGCATGAAATAAAATCCAACTCCCAAAATGATCGCAACTCCCAGCAGAAGCCCTCCCAGCGGCATAAAAAGATCGTCTCTTTCAGCGATAAAGGACGCACAGGTAAACCTCACTTGCGGAGCAAAAGGAAGAGCGATAAAGAAAATTCCCGTGCAGGCGACAACCAGCACTAAAAAGAACTGCACAGCTGAAAAAAGCAAATTCTCCTTACGCATCAGAACTCTTCGGAATATTCTTTAGTCTCATTGGAGACGGCCTGAGCCAGTTCTGTTTTAGTGATCAGATTCTTGAAGATCACGTGCACAAGGCTGACATGAAGACCTGTTAAAAGAGAAAGCTCCTTTGTCACCTTCATCTGGATCTCATCGGCTTTCTCAGGAATGCAGATGCCATAAGCAACATTGACTTCTAGTTTTACACTAATGGAATGGGTTTTTGGATCCTGCTCGACAAAGATACCGGTGATCCTTTCAGCAGGCTCGCGGCCAAAAAGATTGTCGATCAAATTTCCTTCAACTAGGGCAATCCCCTCTATTCTAAGGAGGCATTGTACGACGATCGATTGAAAAACCTTCGTCTCAATGTCTCTGACATAAGTGGTGTCTGGAAGTTCTACTTCTTTTGTGTCGATTTGCTCTAATGGATTATGCATATCAATGTCCTCGCTGATGGTATTCTAACGAAGAAGAGATATTTGTACAAAGACCAAGAACAGACGTTCTTGGTCTTAAGAAAAGTTACCAGCTGGCCTTGATAATGCCAGGGATTAGAGCTTGGTTAGCCATTTCACGGAAGCAGAGACGGGACATCTTAAACTTACGGAGATATCCACGTGAACGGCCGGTAAATTGGCAGCGATTGCGCAATCTTGTTGGGGAAGAATTTTTAGGGAGTTTGTTCAGAGAGAGCTGAGCTGCAAGCCGCTCTTCGTCACTTTTATTGAGATCTTTTACGATTTTTTTCAGTTCTTGTCTGCGATCCCACTTCAGTTTAACGAGGCGCTCGCGTCTTTTTTGTTTTGCTACCAAACTCTTTCTTGCCATTATTTCATTTCTCCTTATTTCTTCCTTCCGGGACCTTTTTGACGCTGCTTTCTGTTTGGGTCTGTTTTATTGATCACATATACACGACCTCTACGACGGACGATCTTGTCGCCTTTCGAAGGATCTGCTTTAATTGAAGCTCTGACTTTCATATAAATCCTTAATCTAAATGTAGCAGCTATTGTAGTGATGACAGATATTTCTATGCAACAAGTTTTCCTTGAGGGATTTAACCGGTTCGAGTAACATATCCCTTTAGAGAAAAGATTATGAAAAGAACATACCAACCTAGCAAAAGAAAACGTTCAAAGACATGCGGCTTTCGCAAGCGAATGAAAACCGCCAAGGGACGTCAAATTGTCAATCGACGACGAAGATCCGGACGGAAGAGATTGACAGCGTAAAGCTGCAATTTCCGAAATCTAGAAGGCTTCGCTCTCGTGATGAGTTTCGACGTGTCAAGAAATACGGTAAAAGAATTACCGGGCGTACGGTCATATTTGATGTTTTGACTGAAAAATTTCCTTACCGTCTTTTAGGGGTGACGGCCTCTAAACGGTTTGGCAATGCCGTGGCAAGAAACCGCTTTAAGCGGCTGATCCGCGAGGCTTTCCGCACTCAGCAATACCTTCTTCCCCCTGGCCTTATCATCAATGTTTCGCCTCGGACCAATGAGTCTATGCCGACGTTTCAAGAAATTTTAGAAGACTTCAGCCTACTCTATGTTACTTGAGTTTCCCAATTTTTTGACTTCGACAAGACTATTATCTGGGAAATATGCAAGGCGCCGCCGAAGGCGGGGCCCCGATGCAGGCAACCCCTAGGGAGTGTTTTCAAAAGGTTTTGCGGCAATTTTGAGCGTGAAAGCTCGCTGAAATCGACGCTAGCCGGCTTCGCAAGTTGATCCGTATTAATTCAATACGGATCAACTTGCGATCGTCGATTTGAGCGGCTTTGACGCCAAAATTGACCAAAAAACTTTTGAAAACACTCCCTTACGGGTTGTCGAAGCAGGAGAGCGCAGCAGATTGCCCAGAAAGCAGGCTTGTCAAAGTCAAAAATTGGGAAATTCAAGTATGTTAAATGATCAGCAAAAAAAAGCCATCCATACGACTGAGGGACGCGTCCTCATCCTAGCAGGAGCTGGCAGCGGCAAAACCAGCGTTCTTACCCATCGCATTGCCCATCTCATTAAAAATTTAAATACACCACCCTCTTCGATTTTAGGCCTCACCTTTACTAATAAAGCCGCCGCTGAAATGCGCAAACGGGTCGCCGATATGATCGATCCAGCCCTGGCAAAACAGGTCACTCTTTGCACCTTTCATAGCTTTTGCATGCAGATTCTTCGAAAAGAGATCCATAAACTTGGCTATACCCGGGACTTTAGCATCTATGATGAGCGGGACGTCCGCCGTCTTTTAAACCATTTGGTCAGGGAAGAATTAGGGGTTGAAGGCGACCTCCCCTCCTTAGATCCCACCTATGAGGCTATCTCGCTGGCCAAAAATAAGGCCCAAACTCCTGAAGAAATGACGGGCGACAACATGTCCAAACAGCTCTTCAGCCGGCTTCAAACCGTCATGCGAGCCTATAATGCTGTCGATTTTGACAATCTCCTCTGCTTAACGCTCCAACTTTTCGAAGAACATCCTGACATTTTGGCTAAATACCAGACCCGCTTCCGCTACATCATGATCGATGAATACCAAGACACCAATCCGATCCAATATCGCCTCGCTAAACTCCTCAGCGCCTCTCACAATAACCTCTGCGTTGTGGGAGATGATGATCAATCGATCTACGGATGGCGCGGAGCCGAAATCAAAAATATCCTTCAGTTTGAATCGGAAACCATCATCAAGCTCGAGCAAAACTACCGGTCTACTCCAACAATCCTTGCCGCAGCTAATAAAGTCATTCGCCACAACCAAATACGGCACGTCAAAGAACTATGGAGCTCTAAAGAAGCCGGCGATCTCGTCGAAGTTTTCAATGCTCCAAACGATCTCGATGAAGCCGCTGCAGTTGTCCTCCGGATGATTGCCTATAACAAAAATTACAGAATCCCTTGGAAAGAGATGGCCGTCCTCTATCGATCTAATCTCTTAGCCCGCCCAATAGAACTTGCTCTCATGCAAGCTTCTTGGCAAGCACCTGGTGATAAAGAGACCGAGTGGCGCCGCGGCATTCCTTATGAGACCTTCGGCGGAACTGAGTTTACAGAACGCGCTGAAATCAAAGATCTCGCTGCGTATCTTCGTGTGATTGTCAATCCCCTAGACCAAGAAGCCATTTTACGCATTATCAACGTTCCTCGCCGGGGAATCTCTGATCAGGCTCTCGACAAAGTGACACAAAAAAATCGGGATCAGAAGATCCCTCTCTGGACAGCCCTCCAAGAAGTTAATGAACTCGATGGCCTTTCTGACCGCGCTTTAAAAGGCATCCGTCATTTCATCTCCATCATTGAAAAAGGACGTGAAAAGTTTGCTCACCCTCCTTTTGATGAGGCTCTTCGCTGGCTCTTAGAAACCATCAACTACAAAAAAGCAATCGAAGAAGAAGTTAAAAGTGATAAAGCCCGCGAATATAAAATGGAAAACGTCGAAGCTTTTGTTCAAACCTCCAAAAACTTTACCGATCTGCAAGAATTTCTCGGTACCCTGGCGTTAAATAACCAGTCATTTACTCACCGTGATGAAACCCGGGACAATAAAGTCAGCCTTATGACCTTCCACAGCGCAAAGGGCCTTGAATTTACCGTCTGTTTCCTAGTCGGCCTTGAAGATCAGATCATGCCGCATGAAAAAAGCCTAGCCGAAGGCGGCCTCGAAGAAGAGCGTCGTCTCATGTACGTCGCCATGACCCGTGCCAAGAAAAATCTTATCCTCTCCATGGCCCGCCAGAGAAAACGGTACGGCAAAGACGTCAACATGAACCCCTCCCGATTTCTCTTTGAGATCCCCAAAGAACTCATCAAAGTCACCTCCTGGAAGGGTCATTGAGAGCAGCTGCCAAATGTGCCGGTCTGAGTGATCGTCCCTATATTATTGGATTGCGTCGATGCCGGCGTCAAATTGAACGTCCCAGTATTGATCAAGTTATAGGGAGTTAATGCACCCGCATTTAGATTGACGGGCGCAGCTTGGTTTTGGGTGAAATCTAAACAAAGGTTAGAACTATTGTTGACTGTTATAGCGTACCCATTGCCAGCCGATAAAATACCGTTAAACGTGTTGTCAGTGATCGACAAAACACTCGGTGAAGTGATAGACACCAGCAAGCTGCTGCCTGTATTCACATTAAACGTATTGTCCGTGATACTGCCTGTGAGCGCAGAGCCAGTAAAACTAAGGCCGTTGTTATAATTTGATGTGAACGTATTATTTGATACGTTCAGCTCCGATAACGCATTGCTTACCAAAATGACGCTGCCTGAGTTCATAAAGCTGCATCCTCTGATATTAATTGTATCGATCGGATCTGAAGTCGTCAGAGTATTTCCATTGTTGTTAAAAGTAGTACTTAAAATCGTTAAATTCGTAATCGAGCCGTTTGAACTAATTCCGTTATTTTGATTGTTGTTGATGGTGCAATTTGAAACAGTGAAATTTGTGATTGAATCAGGAACCGATAAGTTCATGACGATGCCATTTAGGTTGTTATTCAAGGTGGTATTTGACACTATGAAATTGGGAATAGAGCCGGTCCCTGACAAGTTTGTGCTGATCCCAAATCCTACATTGTTATTTAAGGTGCAGTTGGAGATCTCGAAATTCGCAATCGAGCTTGAGGAAAGGTTCGTATAGATAGAATTTGAGGTATTGCTAAAGCTGCTATTCGATAACGTTAAATTCGTGATCGTACCAGTACCTGCTAGATCGGTCTGTATACAGCCCCCATTGTAGTTATTTTCAAAAATGGAGTCAGAGATAGCGATATTTGTAATCGAGCCGGCATTCGGCAGGTAAAACAGTAGGCTATAACTTTGGTTATTATTGATTAAATTGCTATTGGACACTGTAAAATTCGTGATAGAGCCTGTACTTTCTAGATTTGCAAAAATACCAAATCCGCTGAGAATATTGCTTAAGTTGCTGTCCATCACGGTCAAATTCGTGATTGAGCCACTACTCTCTAGATTTGCGTATATGCCGTAGCTATTGATTAGATTGCTGATGTTACTATTAAAGACGAAGAGATTGGTGATCGAGCCAGAACCTGTCAGACTTGCGTTGATGCCATATCCATTGTAATTATGGCTCAGATCACTGTCTAAAACGGTCAAATTTGTAATGGAGCCACTGCCTGTCATATTCGCAAAGATACCGGTCCCGCTACTGCCTGTATTGACAATGTTGCCCAAGCTGCTAGCTGAAACAGTCAGATTTGAAATCGAGCCCGTGCTCGTCAAATCGACTTCGACACCGTTAGTCCAATTATTAGCGGTGCAGTTTAAGACAGTTATATTGTTAATTGAGCCGCTGCCGGCCAGCGAGGCTTGAATAGCATTACCCGTAGCATTGCTATTGGTGAAAGTGTTATTAAAAATGGTCAGATTATTCATCGATCCGCTGCCGCTTAAATCGGCAAATATGCCAGTAACGCCAAAGCTTGGATTGCAGTAAAACGTGTTATTTGCAAAATTTGCCGAAAATTGCGTGCTTGCTAACTGAATATGCACGGCATAATTCATCGCACTCCCTGAATCGGTTTGCACGAAAAGATTATCATTTAACACCATCTGCCCTGAGGCATTTGCAAGTAGGATCCCTTCAAAGCTTTGATTGCCTCCGATAATGGTATTTTGCGTACCAGTGAAGTTGGTAATCCCGCTTCCGAATATTCCATTGCTGGTGTTGTTTTCGATATAGAAACCAGAGACAAGATTGTTATTAGACAACTCAATGACAGGGGCCGCTGTCGTACTAGTCACGACCGGCAAAGCTGAAGCAAGCATGGGTGTAGAGACCGTGCCCCATGTTGTCGAGAAGAGATGAGCTGTAGAGGCTCCCAAAAACATTTGAGAATCTTGCAGCACAATGCCCGCATCCATATTGGTCGAGGTGCCGTCTCCTGGAAAAACATAGATGATTTGACCTGGAGCGGAATTATTTTGAGCGAGAACAAGAGAGGGGTATGGACTCTCATAAGTGCCTAGGGAATGGCTCGTGTTATTGACGAATACAAAATAGTACGGGCTACCGGTTGATGGATTGATTGCTTTTGAACGGAGATGTTGCTTGCCAACAGGAATGATCTCCATGCGGTCAACCCTCTGCAGAGCCCTTGTATACATGGTTTTTTCGTGAGAGCAGCAGGAGGTTTGCTCTCGAATCTCTTTCTTTCCTCCGAAGAAATAGTTAAAACTGATCTGCCCTTGTCCTTTCCATTTAAAAAAATGGTCATAGGAAGTGTTGCCTTCTAAGCGGACATGCCGATGAAACAGTTCGAGGGCAGCTCTGAACTGGCCGCCCCATGTCGAGGCGCCTTTCCCCGTCAAATAGTAGGGTCCTGCAGCAAAATATAATGGAGTCGCCCTGTAATGATCGACATGCAGCCCAACTTCAAGATTTCCTCCCTTCAAGGCAAAATCTCTAACGCTGCGGAGATACATATAATGATCTTTAAATTCGTCAAATTGGACATGGCGAAGGTGGCTTGTCGTGTCTCCTACAGGGAAATAGCTATTGAGACGGACATCCCATATTTTTCCGAGCATTTCTAACCCAAAAACTGCCTGATTATAGTGCTGACGGGTCGTATTGCGGTAATCGTAAAAGGCGTTAAATCCCCAGACACGAGACCCTTCTAAATACCGTGCTCCGATCCCTGCATTACAAGCGAGTTTTCCGTTATCGAACACATGGCCGCGTAAGTCTAAAAATGGGATCCATTCTTGATAGATTTGTGAAAAAAAGCCTTCTAATGTCGAGTATCCTTGTTTATATCCGATCCCGAAGGGGCTGGTATACCGCACCGAAGCCCTCATAGGAAGGGGAGTTTGTTCTACACAACATTTATCACTTCTAGAGCGTGTGAAATCATCTGCATTAACACTGCAGAGCGTTAAAGCAAATAACGAGCTGAGCCAAAATACAGACCTGACCATACAAAATACCCCTATTATCTCTGCTAATAACAAGAAGAGCGTTTACCATCAAGGAATGCTACATGTTTCAAAATAAAATTATAATCTTACAATATTTTCTAATCTCGGGTATCCTCTATGGCTGATCATTACCCACAAGTTCCGTTTCTAGAGGGAGGCGAGGCAAAGCCAGATGGAAGCCCAGATGGAAATCTGGGCGGTCCGAATGATGAAACCCATAGCTGAAAGCAGCTATGGGTGAGACAGAGGATCCATAATGGCAAAGCCGCAGTCCCCTATAGAAACGGAAGATGTGGGTAATGATCAGCCTCTACTATGGCCATGAATCGAAGAACTGAAATCAAATATCTGTTTCTGATCATTGTTGTGTTCATTGCAGCTTGCATTGAAACCGATATCTATTTGCCCGCTTTCCCCGACATGATGGCGTGGTTTTCAGTTTCTGAAAGCGCCATTCAAGGTCTTTTGACCTGGAACTTTGTCGGCATCTGCGTCTCTGGGCCCCTGTATGGGCCTCTTTCAGATGCTTATGGCCGGAAAAAACCGCTGATGGCCGCGCTAGGAATGTTTCTCATCGGAAGCATTGTCGCCCTATTTTCTCAAAACCTCGATCAAATGCTCTTAGGTCGGATCTTACAAGGATTGGGAAGTGGAGGCTGCTTCACATTGGGAACAGCAATTATTTTTGATTCATTCCAAAAAGAACGAGCGATTGCTGCGACGAACAATCTCAATACCATCGTTCCCTTAATTATGGCTGCTGCCCCAATGCTCGGAGGCTATCTCAATAATGCCTTCGGATTCAGATCGAATTTCTTAGCGATTGTTCTCTTTGTTCTCTTGAGCTTTGTCGTCTGCCTCTTTTTCTTCAAAGAAACGCTTCCTGTTGAAAACAGAGTACCGATGCGCATAAAGACTATTTTGAAAGATTTTAAACGAGCTTTTACCAGCCTACCATTTTGGCAGCTGACTGCCGTGACAAGTCTTCTGTTTGCCGGCTATATCACGTTTCTTTCTGGAACCTCGATTCTCTTCGTCGTTGAACTCGGAATGAGCAAAGCCGTCTTTCCTTTCATTCAAGGAGCAATTTTAGGCGGATGGGTCATAGGAAGCCTAGCGCTTAACCGCTCTATTGCAAAATGGGGAATCCCAAAAATTAAACGCTCCGGGATCTTCTCCTCTGTCGGAGGAGCTTTGATTCTTGTCTTAGCAACCATCCTAACTCCCCGCGACCCTTATTTCCTGACCCTTGGAATGGTGATTTATGCTTTCGGAGCCAACTGGCTGATCGGACTCTACTTCCCTGAAAGCATGGAGATCCTCCCTGACATCAAAGGAATCACTGCAAGTCTTCTGACCAGCGCCCGCTTATTAATCGCTGCTGTCGTTGTGGGATTCTCAGGTGCGATCTACAATGCCACGATCTATCCCCTTTCTGCGATCGTCTTAGGGATGACCGTACTGATTTTACCGACCCTCTTTTTCTATGAAAAACGGAAAAGTTCAACTGTCAGCGCTTAACACACCCATTTAACTACTTGTATATCAGGCATTTATATAAATGCTATATTACACTGTTAGCGTCAAATAGAAATGTCCTATCTTTGCGTTTTTTAGAAATGTCCGCTTTTCATTTCAAAAACACATCAACATTACTTGTTGAACACACCCCAGTTTAACATGGTTTTTAATAACCGCCCAAACTTTAAAAGTTCTTGGGGAGTTTGAGGGGGTTTCCCCCTCAAAAAGAAACCAAAGATAAAGTCTACAAGGTCCAACTGAGGTATCGGGCTTTAGCCCGATGCCGAGGACGGAAGCAGGGGGAGCTGGGGGACGGCAGTCCCCCGACAAGCTTTACTGGATTAGTTCTTAAGCCACTCCTCCAAAGATCCATTTCCGAGCTCCTCGTTTCCAGGGATGATTATTTGGGGGTTTATAGCTTTGTTGTTGCTGCTGTCTTTTTTGCAGATTATCTATGAGATCGTTGAGGTTTTTAGAGTCGATAACTTCTCCTTGTTTTTGCTGGGAATAATAGGCCTTAAAAGCAAGCGGCTTGTTTTTATACAAAACCTCAATGGTGCCATCTTTTTTCTCTCGTATTGAGACTTTAGCTTTTCGAAGGGCGTAAGTCTCTCTTTCAGTTTGGATCTGATAGAGAACATTGTTGTATTGGAAGGTTAAATTTTTCGATAGATGCCGAAATTCTCTTATGGTAAAAATCAGATCAAGGTTTTCTCCCAGAGGTTTGTGCGCGTTGGTTGGATCCTTTGGAACAACTGCAAACCGGCGGTTATACTCTTCTATGAACGTAGGTAGGTAGGCGTTGGCTTCTTCGATCGTTGAAATCTTATTAAGCCTTAGCTCTTTTACCAATCGATCTTGGAGAGTCCGATTGCTCCTCTCAATGCGCCCTTTTGCTTGAGGTGAATTTGCAAAAACCATCTTGATCCCAAGCTCTTGTATGGCTCTACCAAATTGAGTCAGGCCATCTCCGCTTAACGCTTCTGATCTATTGACTTTAAAAACAGCGTGTTTGTCATTGTAGAGTGCTATGGGTTTCCCATGAATTTTTAGATATATTCGCATGAGGTCAAAGTAACCCCATATGGTCTCAGTAGGAGCAAAAATAGCAGCCTTGATTTTGCCGGTTGCATCATCCACGCCGTGTAAAAGAGTACATTTTGGGCCACGGCCCTCAAACCAATCGTGAGGTGATCCGTCCGTCTGAACGAGTTCTCCTTCTCTGCTTCTTCTCTCTCGGAGTTGGTATATGCGTCTTCTTTTGATCTTTTTGTCGACCCACAGGTTATTTTTAATCATCAAGCCGCGAACAGACCCAACTGATATTTTAATATTGTGCATTTCCACAATCTTTTCATGGGCTAAAGTCGGTCCAAAATCGGGGTATTTTCTTTGAATAATGGCTAGAACAAGCTCCTTAACACCACTGGGTAGCTGGTGGTTACCAGGACGCCCTCGTTTCTTCGAAACGAGGGCTATTGCTCCGTGCTTTTTATATTCTTTGAATAGTCTTCTGATTTGTCTTGCTGTAAGGCCCAGATCCTCGGCAGCTTGCTGCTGTGTTAGGATCTTTGCTTTAAGCTTTGAGAATACGCCTGTTCGCTTTATTTCTTCGGTACTCATTGGAATAATCCTCTCCATTTATTACCTCCTTGGTAATAAATTTTTTAATTACCAGGAGAGGACATTTCTATTTGTCGCAAAGCGGACATTTCTAAAAAACGCTAACATAAATGCTATATTACACTATATCAAAACATGAAAAAATGATATATTGCAGTATATCGGAAGGCTCCAAATGAATGAAGAAATCCTAAAGTCCCTTTATGATTGGAACCGCTCTCCA
>Ga0206825_1050_pt2 | contig 17629 bp, 10 predicted proteins | sample Alteio_BWOrgCont_79_FD_152875 | JGI IMG/M metagenome (GOLD analysis project Ga0206825, IMG submission 152875) | Enriched cells from forest soil in Barre Woods Harvard Forest LTER site, Petersham, Massachusetts, United States -... | ecosystem: Environmental > Terrestrial > Soil > Temperate forest >...
GGGACATAGCGGACTAACGGGAATTTTAATTCTTGGTATTCTTCTGGTTTTTTCTGTTCTTCAAGGACCTTTACTTCTTTCTTAACTTTATTAACTTCCTTGCCATTTAAGATTAGCTCTTCTATGATCTGCAACTCGATATCCATTAATCTCCTGCTTTGCCCTGATCTCAGCGCTTCTATGCCTAACAGATCAATTTCTTGATAAGCATTGGCAGATAATAAACGGGCGCGTATTTCTTGCGGGTTCAATCCGGCAAGCCCATAACGCCGATAAATCTGCGCGCGGATAATATCTGCTGTAGCTTCTCTTGGCAGACTCTCGTGGCGATCATCCACCTTTATCCCTTCTTTTCCTAAAAAAGCCATTAGAGCTTCTTCTATGCCTTGTCCCAGGCCCCTTGCTCTCTGCATTACTGTCGCTTCTTGGTTCCTTACAGCTAATTCATCCGTTCTTTTAAAATGATCTATTGCCAAGGTTTCAGTATCAACTATTGGGAATTCTCCTTCTACTGCTTTTTGTACGGTTTCTTTTGTCTCTTCTTTTATATCAAACGAATCCAGTAATTCCTGTAGCTTGACTCTAAAATTATCTTCAACATACCTGTAAAGTTTTTCATTCTTAGTATTTTTATAAATTAAAGCCAGAATTCTTGCAGCCTCTTGCCCCCCTGCAAGCTTCTTTAACTTATCGCAAGCGGCGTATAAAATAGGGTCTGGATCCTGCCAATTGACGATTAAATTAATTAAAAAATTTACTGCCTCTTTGTTTTTGCCTCCTACTGGGACTGCAATGTCCTGCTTGATAATTTGACCTAACTTTTCCTCAGTCGTGGCCTGATGGTATTTAATTTCATATTGATTCTTCTCATATTCTTGTTTTGATACAGAGTCCATGATAGCCTGGCTCAAGGCCCGCTGGATTTCCAATTGTAGTTGCTCCAAAGGATGAGGATATGGTGAGCCATCATTGCCATAAACATACATGATTATATCCAAACGGGATAAAAGTGTTTTCAATTCAGGACTCAATAGCGACTCACCTATAATTTCTTGCACATCTTTACTATTTAATGACTCATAAAATCCAAGCAAATTCCTGATCCTTTCTGCCTGTACGCTCGCAGCATAGCGGTCAGAATGTCCAAAATAAGTCAAAATGGGTAAAGGTTCCTTAAACTCATAGCGTTCATTAATATCCATTCCGACATCGTGACGGAAACGGCGTAATTCTTGAAGTGATTTTCCTATAACAGGAGCCAGATCCCATTTTACACTTTCAAGATCCAGTTTAAGAATCTCCAAAGCCCTTTCCATTTCAAATATTTGCTTTAAGGATGACACATCGATGGTATCCGTATTCTGATAAAAAATATTCCTGGCATCCCTGCGAATGTCCTTATCATCGTTCGTTAAAGCAATCCCCAAAAGGCGGCTGCGGTCATCATTTGAAAGCTCCCCTGATTGGCGAACACCTTCCAGGATATCGCGCTGCATAATGGCGTAAAGCTTATCAAAATCTTCCACTTTCTGTTTATGCTTAAGAGATGCTGCTTGCAAGATAAGGGACGGATCTGGCCGTTCCAATTCATATTTTTGTGCTTCTTGCTGTAATACCCACCAAAGGATCTTGCGTTTGAATTCAGGTAAAACTGAAAATGCGCTAATAAATCCTCCTACTTCTTTAAATCTAGATATAAGGTCAGAAGCTTTAGCATATCGATTACAAAAATTTTCCAACGCTCGATACGCTCCGGTCAATGCTTCTGCTTGCTCAACCTTTATTGACGAATAAAATAAACGGTCCATGATACTTTTAATTCTATCTTTATATTTAACCAGCAATAAAGGGTGCTTATTTCGAATTAATTCTTTATCTTCTACTGATAATTGAACGGAAATTCTACTATCAGCGTCAACAATTTTATTAAGATTAGAAAGGACCGCAAAGCCACCTTCCTGAAAAAGCCCTTCTGCAGTAGCTTCCACCGGCTGTCCCCAGCCTGCATCATGCCTTTCAAATTCTGAAACTGGGTAACCAACCATGGCAGTTCCAGATAAATCAAACCATCTATCAATGGCTTTCTTTGACCATTGTATAAACTCATCAGGTTTCGAGGATTCAGCTAACAATTCAGATAACCAATCGGCATGCCTAAAAAACCAAGGTCCATATTTACCAGTTTTAGGGTCATAGGCATCATCTAATTCAGGAATATTACGACTATACACGGAACGATAAGTAAAAACCTCGATTAACGCATTACTCCAACCATCAAAATCTTTCAAGGATTGTACTTTATTTAACAAAAGCTTCTGTATATTCTCTTGAAACTCAGGTGTTTTCAACTTTTTAACAGCTAGAGATTCTTCACTGTAACCTTTTTTCTCTATTTTTGACAACAACTTTGCCACGAACCCTAACATTTCCGCAGCCCATCCTGTAAACCCCTCAGGTCCCCCCACTTTAATGATTAATGCGGATACATTCCTTTTCCCTAACTCTAAATACACGTAAGGCACCCACCATCCCCACTTTTCTATATCTTCAAAAGACTTTGTATGATCTAAAATTGTCATCATCAAATCGCTGTCCCATTTTATATTGTCCTTTAATATTACGTCCAGCCAGCTTCCAAATGCGTCTATCGATCCTGCCTTGGCCAATGTTGCAGCTAGGACTTCTGCATTCCATCTATTCAAATTCTCAGGCGATTTAGATTTGGTTAATATTACTGGTAAGATACGCTTATCAAAATCATCACCTCTCTCTAACTCTTCTGGCCTAAGATCAATCCAACTTTGCCTAAGTTCATTGACCGCCTGTGCCCATTTTTCTAAATTATCAGTAGATACCAAGGCCAGCCTCCATTTTTCAAGGTCATTGGGAGACTCTAAATTAGTTATTAATGGTAACAGGATCCTATCTTCAAATATATTTCTATCAGACTCATTTTTCCATTGATTGGCATCATAAAATGGTCTCACTACCCGTATCCAATCTTTTAAATTATCAGGTGATATTGATTTGCCTATTAATGCATTCATAAAATCCTTGCTCAACGATATATCCCCCTCGATTGCCGCTTTCCACCATTCTCCAAACGCGTCTAACCCCGCCTTGGCTAATATTGCAGACAGCTCTTGCGCGTTGCATCTATTTAAATCTTCAGGCGATTTTGAATGAATTAATATTGTTGGCAGGATACGCTTATCAAAATCAGCTCCCCGCTCTAGATCTTCAGGCATCAGATCTATCCAGCTTTGCCAAAGCTTATCGATCTCCTGTGCCCATTGATCCAGATCATCAGTAGTTTTCAACGCCTTTGCCCATTTGTCAAAATCTTCAACAGATTTTAGTTCAGTGATAAATGGCACCAGAACACGGTCTTCAAATCTAATTTTATCAACGCGATTCTTCCACTGCTTTCCATCAATGAAAGGTCTTATCGCATGGATCCATTCGATTAAATCATGAGGTGATTTTGATTTCGCAATTAATGCATTCATACAATCCTTAGTCCAGAATTTATCACTTCTAAGTATTCTATCAATTCCTGCCATCGCTGCTCTCCACCAATCTCTAAAAGTTTCAATTGATTCGGCCTTGGATAATACCCCAGGCAAAATGAAAGAGTTGAATTTTCCTGTAATTATTTCTTCTATTGCATCTTTATGCTCCTGATCAATTAATAAATCGGGGTCAAAATAAACCCAGCCGACTTGGTAGTCAATCTCATCATCATCTATATTGTAATAATTTCCAATCACTTCCAAGCCCCAATCCCGCAGGTCATCAAGTGATTGATGTTTAGCTAATATTGTAGGCAAAATTACCTTTATAAATGAATATAAAAAATATCCCAAGAGGTAATGTGGATCTCGATGATCATTCACAATATTATTGAGAAATTTCCAGTACCAATATTTCATAAACAATTCCAATACATTATTACCTGATCTTTGTAAATCCTTCGGCGATTTGGCGTTGGATAATAAAACAACCATCAACATTTGGAAATAAACCTTTCCATTTCCTTTAAATAATATCCAATCATTTCTATTGTGCGTATATTTAACCTTACTCGTCTCCTCCTTTTGCCGTGCCCACCAAAGATTCCACTTGCGCTCCAAAATCTGCTTAATTTCTTTTACCTCAGGCAAATCCATCCTTTCTTTCACAGTTAGATTTCCCCAATTTTCATAGTTTTCTACTTCATTTGTTTGACCATCCATTTGTAATGTTAAATTAGTACCATCCGGATTTTTCATTGCCTTGTCATGCACAATTGATTTACTTGGTGGGACATAGCGGACTAACGGGAATTTTAATTCTTGGTATTCTTCTGGTTTTTTCTGTTCTTCAAGGACCTTTACTTCTTTCTTAACTTTATTAACTTCCTTGCCATTTAAGATTAGCTCTTCTATGATCTGCAACTCGATATCCATTAATCTCCTGCTTTGCCCTGACCTCAGCGCTTCTATCCCTAACAAATCAATTTCTTGATAGGCATTGGCAGCCAATAAATGAGTACGTATTTCTTGCGGATTCAATCCGGCAAGCCCGTAACGTCGATAAATCTGCGCGCGGATAATATCAGATGTGGCCTCTCGGGGAAGACTCTCGTGACGATCATCCACCTTTATCCCTTCTTTTCCCCAAAAAGCCATTAGTGCTTCTTCTAAGCCTTGTCCAAGCCCTTTTGCTCTCTGTACTACTGTCGCCTCTTTATTACTTACAGCTAATTCATCATTTCTTTTAAAATGATCTAACGCCAAGGTTTCAGTATCAACTATTGGGAATTCTCCTTCTACTGCTTTTTGTATTGTTTCTGCTATTTCTTCTTTTATATCAAATGAATCCAGTAATTCGTGTATTCCTACACTAAATTTATCCTCAAAATATTTAAAAAGGGCTTCATTCTTGGTCTTTTTGTAAATTAAGGCCAAGATTTTTGAAGATTTATCTTCTCCCAAATAATCTATAAGCTTATCGCAAGCGGCATACATGACGGACTCCGGATGCTGGGAGCCTATTTCTCGACTAGCCACCTTCTGCAGCGGTGGCTCTTGCCAATTTACGATTAGATTAACCCAAAAATCTATCTTCTTTTTATGAGAAATCAACTTATCTGCTTCCTCAACTGCAATCTTACCATCGACAAAATTAATTTGACCATCTATTTGTATGGCACTCAAAGCATCTTCCAAAGTCTTGGCACTATAGTAGCTATCCTCAAAAAAATTTGTTTCGGGTTTTGACAACGATCCAATAATTGCCTGGCTCAAGGCCCGCTGGATTTCCAATTGTAATTGCTCCAAGGGATGAGGATACGGCGAGCTATCATTTCCATAAACAAATAAGATTATATCCAAACGGCCTACAAGCGTTGCCAGCACAAGATTAAAGGAGAGTTCACCCATAATTTCTTGAGCATCCTTATTATTTAATGATTCATAAAAGCCAAGCAAATTCCTGATCCGTTCTGCTTGTACGCTCGAAGCATAGCGGTCAGGATGACCCAAATAAGTCAAAATGGGCAAAGGTTCTTTAAATTCATACCGTTCATTGATATCCTTTTCAACGTCGTGACGGAACCGTCGTAATTCTTGAAATGATTTTTCTATAACAGGGGCCAGGTTCCACTTCACACTTTCAAGATATCTTTTAAGCTTCCCTAAGACCATTTCCATTTCAAAGATTTGTTTTAAGGATGATACATCGATGGCATCGGTATTTTGATAAAAGATACCCCTAGCATCCCTGCGGATGTCCTTATCATCGCTCGTGATTGCAATCCCTAAAAGACGGCTGCGGTCATCATCTGAAAGCTCCCCTGACTTTCGAATACCTTCTAGTATATCGCGTTGCATAATTGCGTATAACTTATCAAAATCTTCCACTTTCTGTTTATGCTTAAGAGATGCCGCTTGCAAAAAAAGAGAAGGATCTGGACGTTCCAATCCATATTTTTTAGCTTCTTGTTGCAATACCCACCAAAGGACCTTGCGTTTAAACTCACCTTGAACTGAAAATTCGTTTATAAATTCTCCTACTTCTTTATACCTAGCAGTAAGATCAGGGGCTTTAGCATATTCATTACAAAAAATCTCCAAAGCACGATAAGATCCTGCTAATACTTCTGTTCCTTCGACCTTTATTGCCGATAAAAACAAACGATCCATGACAGCTTTCATTCTCTCTTTTTTGTCATCTGACGATAAAGGGTCATTACTTTGAATTAATTCTTTTTCACCTTCTGATATTTGGACCGATATTCTGTCGTCACGGTCCACAATCTCCTTAAGATTCGCAATGATTGCCAAAGCGCCCTCCTTTAAAAGCCCTTCGCTCGTGGCCTCCACCGGCTGGGCTAAAGCTGTATCATATGTATTCCAACCATATCCCCAATTCTCATTAAAGAACCTACGTTTCCCTTGTCTAGTCTTTTTAGACCAAAGATCAATCGCCTTTTTCCCCCATATTTCCAGGTCCTCAGGACGTTGGGATTTAGCTAATAATTCAGTAAACCAATGGGAGCGCCTATTTTCGGTATGGCTTATCGAAGGAATGTCCTCACCTCTCATCGAAAAAGTTAAAGGATGGTAGATAACCACACGGAATAATGCGTAAGCCCAATTTTCTAAATCCTCTTGATCTTTTGCCTTGGCTAATAATACCGGTAAACTATTTTTTAGATAATCTCCCAAGTACAAACCATATTTATCCCCCAGAACAGTCAGTCCTTTTTTTAGTTCTGATATCTTGTCTAACCATTTTCTAAAATTATCAATAGAAGCTGATTTCATTAACAACAAGGACAAAATTTCATCAGATAAAAAAATATATTTATCATCCATAATCTTCTTCTCTTCTTTAACCTCTGGAAGTGCCAACATCTCTCCTATACTTAACCCATTCCAAGAAAGCTGAGTAAAAGAGGTCTTAGCTTTCATTGTTTCTGGATTTCCTACATCAGCTTGCTTGAGCATCCCCACTGTCACCATGGCCGAATCACCGACTGCCTGGGCATTGTCTCCTGGCCCCAGGATGCTTTGACGCTCCAGGATCTTGGGAACATTCATGACTTCCCCTCCTGAAAAATACTTTCTTGGTATCATTTGATTACTGAATGTATCTATATCTTCTTTGATGTAGTTAAACACACCTTTCTTATACGCCCTTAAATATTGTTTATAAATCTTCTCCTTCACTGCAGGGTCATCGGACAATACACCGCTGGTCTTGGCTTTATTACTATAGACCTGATTTAAAAGTGCGTTTTTAAGGGCCAGTTTGTACCATGAAGCTAAGATCATGGAATAGAACATCTGCCGTAAGGGCGCAAAGTTTTGGCCTTGGTTGACTTCTTTTTCGAGGGCGGGGAGGATGATTGAGCGGATGATATTGGAGGCGATGATGTGCGTGTCATTTCCCCCTCCCCTGACCCCTCCCACCAGGGGAGGGGAATCTAATGTGCTATTTCCCTCCCCTTGGTGGGGAGAGTTACGGCGGGGGGAATTAAATTTTTGTAATGCCAAATAATCCTCTTCCAGCATGACCTTCATATGCGCGCCTACGACTAAGGCTGCGTTGTTGCGTTCCAGGACTTGGGCCTTGTCTGCTACAATCCATACTTTATTAAACGTATTAACAGGAATGTCTGTGACACCATACATTTGCCGGGCTTTTGCATAAACATTGTCCCAGAATTTCTTGCCTAATGCCCTTTCAGGATAGATAAGTGATGCGGTCAATTGCTTAAGAATGTAATCCTGGGCCAGCATGTCGCGGCCCATTTCAGTTTGGCCCAGTTCTTGGGGGATAATACGTTCTTTTTCATAAGGGCTTAAATTGACCCAAAGATTGTCTTCCTTGATCGTCAACGCAGCTAAAAAATACTTAATCAGCTTTTGGGATTCGGCCTTAAATTTAACACTGTTTATCTTTAATTTTGAGCTTCCCGTATCCACAATAAAATCAAAAAGAAGAGGATTATCAGGATGCACCTTAAGGCCTTTGATGATAACAGGCATATACGATGGGCTTAAATTGACCATGCTCCCAGGCGCCGGCAGATAAAATGACTCGCCAGCTGCAAACGAAGAAATAGGGCAAATAGGACCTAATGTATTCACCAAGAAAGCTATTAAAATGATGAAAGATTGCCACGGCCTAAAAACTAGGTCCCGCATTGACACTAGCGTTGCCAAGCAAAAAACAGGGAATATTGGAGATTTAACCACGCGCATATATAAGACCCCCCCTTATATAAAGTATTGACTATAATAGGCCATTTTCAACCCTATTTGAGCTGATTTGAGATAGCGTTTTCTTTAGGATTTATCGTCGATAAGAGACAACCACAACGAGCAGTAGGATAAAATTTATTTAAAATGAAATATTAAAATCTTTGTCATTGAAAAAAAGCACAATTGCCTGATTATTGAAGAAAATCCTGCAAAACCATGGGCATTCTGATTACTTAGGAAGTGTGTTGCGCCTTCCAACAACTTTGGATAGGCGCAGGATCAATGCAGATAGTTAATGTGCTGCTTAATAGCGGTAATGGTCTGGCTTAAATGGCCCCTGCGGATTTACACCCAGATACTTTGCTTGTGCCGGGGTCAGGACATCCAGCTTGGCACCAACCTTGCCTAAATGCAGGCTGGCTACTTTTTCATCCAGATTTTTAGGCAGCGTATAAACCTTGTTCTCATACTTATGCCCGTTTTGCCAAAGCTCTACCTGGGCTAAAACTTGATTGGTAAATGAATTGCTCATTACAAATGATGGATGCCCCATCGCACAGCCTAAATTCACCAGCCTGCCTTCGGCCAGGATGATGATTTTCTTGCCGTCAGGATAAACATACTGGTCTACCTGTGGCTTGATTTGGATCTTCTTGATGCCGTTGCGGTTGTTCAAATAAGCAATATCAATTTCAGAATCAAAATGACCGATATTGCATACAATGGCACCGCTTTTCATAACATCCATGTGTTTTGCCGTGATGACGCTCACACAACCTGTTGCGGTTACAAAAATATCACCGATTTTTGCGGCTTCATTCATGGGCATCACTTGATACCCCTCCATAGCTGCTTGCAAAGCGCAGATAGGGTCAATTTCCGTGACAATAATTCGTCCACCCAAACCTTTAAAGGATTGGACACAGCCTTTTCCCACGTCACCGTAACCCGCAACAACACAGACCTTGCCTGCGATCATGCGGTCGGTCGCACGCTTAATGCCGTCAATCAGAGATTCACGGCAGCCGTATAAATTATCAAATTTGGATTTGGTGACCGAGTCATTAATATTGATGGCAGGGACCTTCAAAGTCCCCTTGTTCATCATTTCATATAAACGATGGACCCCAGTCGTCGTTTCTTCCGAAAGCCCACGGATATTCTTCAAATATTGAGGGTATTTTTCATGGACCATGATGGTCAAATCCCCACCATCATCCAAAATCATGTTGGGCCCCTGTCCGTCCGGCCAATGAATGGTTTTTTCCACACACCAGTCATATTCCTCAAGACTTTCGCCCTTCCAGGCAAAGACAGGGATACCGACGGCCGCGATAGCGGCAGCGGCATGGTCCTGAGTTGAAAAAATATTACAGGAAGACCAGCGGACTTGTGCCCCTAATTTCACCAGGGTTTCAATCAAAACCGCTGTTTCAATGGTCATATGGATACAGCCGGCAATGCGCGCACCCTTAAGAGGCTGTTTACCTTCATATTCTTTACGCAAGGCCATGAGCCCAGGCATTTCAGTTTGGGCAATTTCAATTTCTTTGCGCCCCCAGGCAGCCAGGGACATGTCCTTGACTTTGTAGTCGGAAACATTTTTAGTTTTTGATTTTAACACAGGCTTAGTCATTAATTTGGTCATAACTTTCTCACTATATTGTCATCCTCATAAAATAGGGACGTCTCCCTATTTTGTTAGTAAATTTATATAGAAAATAGGGAGACGTCCCTATTTTATTTATGCATCTTTCTTTAAAACCGCGGCTTTGTCTGTTTTTTCCCAAGGAAACCCAGCACGGCCAAAATGTCCATAGGATGCTGTCTTTAAATAAATCGGACGGCGCAAATCTAATGTGCTAATAATGCCACGCGGGGACAAATCAAAATGTTTACGGACCAAGGTGACCAAATGCTGCTCGGAAATCCTGCCAGTCCCATATGTTTCCACCATCACCGACACCGGCTGGGGAAAACCAATGGCGTAACCAACCTGAAGCATGCATTTTTTGGCAAGCCCGGCCGCAACAATATTCTTACAAATGTAACGGGCCATATACGCCGCGGAACGGTCTACCTTGGTGGGATCCTTACCTGAGAAAGCCCCACCGCCATGAGGAACCACTCCGCCATAGGTATCAACAATGATTTTACGGCCGGTAACACCTGTGTCAGACTGAGGTCCACCAACGACGAATTTACCGGTTTCATTAACGTAGAATTTTGTGTTCTTATCAATCATTTTACCAACCACTGGATGGGCCACTGTTTTAATAATTTCCTGTTTGGCTTTTTCAGTAATGCGTTTACCCGTTTTGTCCAATATTTCCTCAGTATGCTGGCAAGCCAATACCACTGCATCAATCCGCAAGGGCTTGTCATCTTCATATTCAATGGTCACCTGGGATTTGCAATCAGGACCTAAATATTTCAGGATACCCTTTTTACGCACTTCCTCGACGCGCTCAACCAAATGGTGGGCCAGCATGATCGCCAATGGCATCAGCTCTGGTGTTTCATTGCAAGCATACCCAAACATAATACCCTGGTCACCGGCACCTCCGGTATCGACCCCTTGAGAAATATCAGGTGATTGCTTGTTGATGGCATTTAAAATAGAGCAAGTATTTGCATCGAAGCCATACTTAGGATGGTTATAACCAATATCCAAAAGTACCTCGCGCACTAATTTATGGACATCCACATAGGTCGTGGTTGTAATTTCACCACCGACAATCACCAAACCTGTGGAACAAAAAGTTTCGCATGCCACACGTCCTTTGGGGTCATCTTGAAAAACTTTATCCAAAACTGCATCCGAAATTTGATCACATACTTTATCCGGATGACCATTACCTACAGATTCAGAAGTAAAAAGATAACGTCCTTTCACTAAAACCACCTTTCGTTCATATGTTATTTATTAAAATGAGCTCTAGCTTCTTCGAGGGATTCAATACTCCCGATATCATACCATTTTCCAGAAAATTGAAAACCATAAACATTTTTCTTTTCAGACAGCCACTGGATATAGCTCCCTGCCGCATCTACCGCCTTTGACTGGCTTAAATATTCCGGCAAATACCCTAAAGTTTCTTTTGAAAAATAGTACAAACACATGGTAATCAAACTGGATGCCGGCTCTTTCGGCTTTTCTTGAAAACTAATGACCTTTTGATGAGCATCTATGGCAACCACTCCAAATTTAGTCGCAGCAGGAATATCTTTAATATCGTAAACACCAATGGTCATGGCAGGACTTTTTAAAACTGCAAAATCAACATATTCCGACAAGTCTCCATCAAAAAGATTATCTCCCCCGATAACAAGCCAATCATCCATTGAGGATTCTTTCTGCCAGACAAAACGTATATCCCCCACTGAACCCAAGCGCTCTTCAGGAGTATTGGTGCCGTCATTAACAACCCTGATTGGCAGCCCTTTGCGGGAACCTGCCCATTGCTGAAAATGAGGTGTGAATTTATTATTACTAACCACCACGATCTCAGTCAATGATTTAATATCCTGGAGCTTGTCAACCACATAATCGATCAAAGGACGGTTCCCCACTGGAATTAAAGGTTTCGGCGTATCCTTGATGACCGTTGCTAAACGGGTCCCGTATCCTGCTGCTAAAATTAAAGCTTTCATAGATTCCCCTTGCTTTCGTAGAGACCAACCTTGTGTCAACCCGTTAAATCGGGCGGACATAAGGTCTGCCCCTACGGTAAAAATTTACGTAATTGGGCTTCTATAAATTCTTCCACTTCTGGGCCTGTGGCCAATTGCATGGCTTCATAAGCTATACGCTGCGCATCCTGCATTTTGACTGAACGCACCATTCGTTTGACCGTCAATATGCTGGCGGCCGACATGCTAAACTCATCTATGCCCATCCCCAAGAGCAAAAAAGCCAATAACGGGTCAGATGCCATTTCTCCACAAAGCGCGACGTGTATACCTGCGTTATGGCCGGCATCAATTGTTTTTTGGATCATTTTCAATACCCCTGGATGGGCCGGCTCATACAAATGGGCGGTTTTCTCATTGACGCGGTCAACAGCCAGGGTGTATTGGATCAAATCATTGGTGCCAATGGAAAAGAAACCCGATTCACGCGCCAAGTCCTCAGCTGTCATGACTGCTGCAGGAACTTCAATCATAATACCCACCTTTAATTGCTCATCAAAAATAATTTTCTCATCACGCAAAGAAGCTTTAACCTGATTTAAAATGGCATTGGCCTGCCGCAACTCACCCAAGCCAGAAATCATGGGATACATCATCTGTAACTTTCCAAAAGCTGAAGCACGTAAAATGGCCCTCAACTGTGTTTTAAAAATATCGGGACGGTCAAGGCAGAATCGAATGGCACGGCTACCTAAAAAGGGAGACATGTCTCGAGGGATCTGAACGCTTGAAATAAACTTATCTCCCCCAATATCAAGGGTCCTGATCGTCACCCCAAACGGTGAAACAGCCCTTGCCACCTGGCTGTACGCTTGAAACTGCTCTTCTTCAGAAGGCAAATCCAGGCGGTTCATATATAAAAACTCTGTCCGGTAAAGCCCTATCCCTTCTGCTCCGTACTTGCGTACAGCGGGAATTTCAGAAGATAATTCAAGATTAGCTAAGATTGAAACGGTCTTCCCATCAATCGTTTGTGCCGGAAGATTTTTCAAATCATCCAGCTTTTCCAAAGATGCAGTAATTTTATTTTGTTCCTTAATATAAAGTTCTTTGGTTTCTGTGGAAGGGTTTATGATCACCAGCCCCTTTTTGCCATCAATAATGACATAGTCCTGATTATTGATCCTGAGTGTAGCATCTTTTAATCCAACTACGGCGGGAACGTCCAGGGATTTAGCAATAATGGCTGTATGCGAGGTCCTGCCTCCGATATCAGTTAAAAAACCTTTGATCTTTTTATTGTACATGCTCACCGCATCGGACGGGGACAAATCATGCGCAACAACGATCAAATCATCCTGCAGGCTATCAAGATCGTGCAACTTGCTTTCATCCATCAAATGTTTCAAAACCCTCTTGCTGATATCGTTAACATCCGAGGCGCGTTCACGCAAATATTCGTCTGGAATTTTTCCAAAGGCCTCGACGAATTTCTTGATTACGTTAAAAAAGACATACTCAGCAGAGAGCCTGGTCTCACGTATTTGGGAGGAGACCTCATCATTCAACGCAATGTCCTGTAAAACCATCAAATGCGCATCAAAAATTTGGGCTGGCCCGGCCCCTACGTCCTGAGAAATCTTTAACTTCAACATATGGACTTCTCGTCGAGCATTATTAATAGCTTCTTCAAAACGGGCAATCTCAGAATCAACTTCCGACGAAGAAATTGAACGTTTGGGCACGATAAATTCGCCTTTATCCAGGATGAATGACGGACCGTAGGCTATGCCTGGTGCTGCGGGGATACCTTTTAATACAATCTCTCTCATGAGACCATTTCTTCCTCTTGCTTACCAAAAAATTTTTCAAACTCCACCATGGCCGCTTGCGCCTCATCACCTTCGACGGTTACTTTTAAAACAGTGCCTGAAACAGCTCCCAACATTAAAATTCCCATAATCGATTTGCCGTTGACTGATTCCGAACCATTGGCCAAAGTAACTGCCACGTTAAACTTCTCAACCAGGTTGACAAACAAAGCAGCAGGCCTGGCATGAAGGCCTTTTTTATTGACGACACACAATTCTTTTTCTATTTTATTCATAATGGGTTATTTTATAAAACTCATCCCTACCTTTTGATCACCCTTTGGGTCTCTATCAATCTTATCAAGGCCTGGGTCAATTTTTTTGAATCATGACGGACATAATCTGCCACACTTAACAGGTCTGATGAAAACACCTTGATCCCCATAGCTTTAATGCGATCACGATCAGCAGCCACAGGATAAGCATGTTCATTTCGATACTTATTCAAAGCTTCTTCATTACTGACAACAGCATCATTGATCAGGCAAGCATCTATCAGCTTCGGATCGGTATGCTCCAGGAGCACGCGAAGGTGGTCAGAAGCAGAAAAACCATCTGTTTCACCCTGCTGGGTCATTACATTACAAACATAAATTTTGTATGAAGAAGAAGCGACGATGGCCTCAGCCACCCCCTTAATGATTAAATTAGGCAAAATGCTCGTATACAGACTACCAGGTCCCATAACAATGATATCTGCTTGCGCTATCGCTGTCAGGGCATCCTCGGTCGGCATAACATTATCCGGCGTCAACGACAATCGCCTGATTGGCGCATTGGCTTGGGGAATTTTTGCCTCGCCTTGGGTCTGGCTTCCATCCATGTACTCTGCCACCAAATGCACATTATGCACGGTGGAAGGGATGACCTTCCCACGGATTGCCAAAACCTTGCTCGACTCTTCAACCGCCTTTTTAAAATCCCCTTTGGTGATCTGCACCATGGCCGTCAAAAACAGGTTCCCAAAATTATGCCCGCGAAGCCCATCCCCTTCAGCAAAACGGTACTGAAAAAGTTCCCCCATTAATGCCGGGGCATCTGCCAGGGCCACCAGGCAATTGCGTATATCACCAGGTGCCACAATATTAAATTCCTGGCGTAAACGGCCTGAAGACCCTCCGCTATCAGCCACTGTAACAATAGCTGTCAAATTAGCCGTATATTCTTTTAAACCCAACAACAAATGTGATAAACCCTGCCCTCCGCCGATGGCCACCACCTTGGGGCCGCGTTCCAGGAAACGACGCTGGTAAAGGATATCAACAATGTCCCTCTCGCGTTGAGGCAAAAAAAGCGTGATCAAAGAAATGATCATTTTCCCCATCCCCAGCACGATAAACAAAATCCCGCAGAGGATAATAACAACACCAAAACCACTTACAAAAGGATAGGGATAAACTGCAAAAACAGCACCAACACCGACAATTAATACCCCAAACAAAGAAGCAAACACCCAGCGTTTGACTTTTATGCCTGGATAAAGCCATTTAAAAAAATTCTTAGACAATGTGTTCCCTCTTTCCTGCTCGTCGAACCCTAGCGGATGGGAGGCTAACCGATGCGTGAATCTTCTTGTGAAACCAGATCCATGACATCTTTGGCTGTTTTGGTATTTTTGAGGCTATCGCGGAAAAATTTGTCCTTCAACAGACGTGAAACACGTGCAAGCGCCTTTAAATGCGGACCAGCAGAATCTGAGGGTGCAATCAAAAGAAAAAAGATATGAGCTGGTTCTCCATCAAGAGAATCAAAATTTACACCTTTTTTACTGATAGCTAATGCTGAAATTAAACCAGAAACGGTGTCTGATTTGGTGTGTGGGATGGCAATCCCCTGGCCTATGGCTGTTGAACCAAGGGCCTCTCGGGCCATCAAACCTTCTACTATTTTGTTCTTATTCTTTTTTTCAATGATCCCATTCTCAACTAACATCGTCACCATCTCTGAAATAACGTCCACCTTCGTTTCAGATTTTAAATCAGTACTGACAGCTTCCTTGCGCAAAAAGTCGCTAATTTTCATTACTTCCTCCGGCAATATTATTGGAGCGGCGGACCGGGCTTGAACCGGTGACATCCACCTTGGCAAGGTGGCATTCTACCAACTGAATTACCGCCGCATTTAGATCACAAAATTCCATCTCTTAAGTGGGCGGGAGAGGACTTGAACCTCCACGGGTTTCCCCACATGCTCCTAAGGCATGCGCGTCTGCCATTCCGCCACCCGCCCTTATTTACCAAAAAACTTAAGGCGGTCAAAGACTTACCCTTCTGATGATACAAAAATGGTGACCGACCCGCGACTCGAACGCGGTACCCCTACATTAAAAGTGTAGTGCTCTACCAGGGTGAGCTAGTCGGTCCAAATTTCCTGTTACTTAGTCCCAAAACGCTTTAACATCACACTTCCCGTAATTCTTTCGACTTTCGCTCCAGCAGAGCATCAATTTCTTTGATGAAACGGTCCGTCATCTTTTGCACTTCTTCCTCGCCCTTAAACTTATCATCCTCGCTGACGTGACCTTCAACTTGCATCTTTTTAATTTTTTCATTGGCATCGCGACGGATGGAACGCAAAGTAACACGCCCGCGCTCGGCCATGTCTTTACAAACCTTAATAAACTCTTCCCGGCGTTCTGTAGATAATGGAGGAAAAACCAAACGGATCACCTTACCATCATTTGTCGGATTAATACCCAATTTGGAATTCATGATGGCCGCTTCAATATCTTTAATAGCACTCGCATCCCATGGCTGAACAATGATTTGTCGGGGGTCGGGAGAAGAAACCGCTGCTAATTGTTTAATGGGCGTTGAAGTTTCATAATAATTAATATGCATGTCTTCAACCAAAGCAGGCTGAGCGCGGCCAGTACGGACCTCCGAAAACTCGCGCAACATGGTTTCCATCGCCTTTTTCATCTTACCATCTGTTTCTTTTAATATTTCTTTGGCTGTCATAGGATACCCCTTTAGTTAACGAACGATGGTTCCAATTTCTTCGCCATATATAGCTTTTTTAATATTGCCCTTTTGCAAAAGATTAAACACTATGATAGGCAAGCTATTGTCCATGCACATGCTGATAGCGGTCGCATCCATCACCTTCAAATCTTTCTTCAAAACGTCTATAAATTTTAAATTCTTGAATTTTTTGGCATCTTTATTCTTAACGGGATCTGCGGAATAAACGCCATCGACCTTGGTAGCCTTCATAATCACGTCACACCCAATTTCTGTGGCACGCAAGGCCGCTGCTGTATCGGTCGTAAAATAAGGGTTACCCGTACCCGCCACAAAAATAATCACACGGCGTTTCTCAAGATGGCGTATCGCCCGGCGTAATATATATGGTTCAGCAATGGCATGCATTTGAATGGCTGTCATGACCCTGGTCTGCACACCGATCTGCTCCAAGGCATTCTGCAGGGCCAGTCCGTTCATGACGGTGGCCAGCATACCCATATAATCAGCGACCGAACGGTCCAAGCCAAAACGCTTGCTTTCAACCTGGCCGCGAAAAATATTGCCGCCGCCAACAACCAGCGCCATTTCGACACCAGCTTCATGAATTTCTTTAATTTCACTGGCGAGTGAAGCACACATTTCAGCGTCAATGCCGTGTTCATGGCGCCCCAGCAAAGCCTCGCCACTTAACTTGAGCAATACTCTCTTGTATACAGGTGCCTTATTCAAACTTAATCTTCCTTTATAAAATTACTCGCCAACCTTATAACGGATAAAACGTCCAACTACAATATTTTCACCTATCTTTGCCACTAATTCATTTAATAAATCCTGGATACTTTTTCCTGGATCTTTGACAAAAGGTTGGGCTAAAAGACAATTGGCTTTGATAAAAGCGTCTTTATCA
>Ga0206825_1074_pt3 | contig 17332 bp, 15 predicted proteins | sample Alteio_BWOrgCont_79_FD_152875 | JGI IMG/M metagenome (GOLD analysis project Ga0206825, IMG submission 152875) | Enriched cells from forest soil in Barre Woods Harvard Forest LTER site, Petersham, Massachusetts, United States -... | ecosystem: Environmental > Terrestrial > Soil > Temperate forest >...
CGCCCGTACCGCCAGCACAATAACTACCACCACCGGTAACAGTATAGGCAACAGGTAAAGGATTAAGGGAAACAACGGCATTCCCCGCCATATTATTGGTATTGTCAGCCGGCACCGGCTCGTCCATTAATTTTGGCTTACAAACCCTTACCGGAAGTTATAATGTTGTTGCTATTAATTCTTCTACCGGTTGTGAAACCAACATGGCAGGTAGCGCTACTGTAAGCATATTTGCACTGCCAACATTGTTTACAGTAAGTGGCGGAGGTATATATTGTGCGGGAGGAGCCGGAGCCGATGTGAGTTTATTAGGTTCTGTGCCAGGCGTAAATTATCAATTGTATAATGGCGGAACGGCAGAGGGAAGCCCTCTTGCTGGTACAGGCTCGCCGGTTGATTTTGGCCCGCAGGCTGCCGCAGGTACTTATACTGTGGTGGCTAAGGATACCGCTACCATGTGTACCAGCAATATGACCGGCAGTGTTTCAGTTTCCATTAATCCTTCACCTGCGCTTTATACGCTTTCTGGTGGCGGTGATTATTGTGCAGGCGGTACGGGCGTGAATATAGGTTTAAGCAATACTGATTCAGGTATAAATTACCAGTTGTATTTAAGTGGTACGGTGGTCAGTTCATACACTTGCTCCACTTCCGGTGGTTGCGGCTCGCATACATTTGGCCCGGAAACAGTTGCAGGTACTTATACTATAGTTGCCACAAACCTCGGTACAGCGTGTACTGTGAATATGCCCGGCAGTGAAACCGTGAATATAAATCCATTGCCGGTTATCCAAACACTCTCAGGTACCGGGTCTTATTGCGCCGGAGGTACAGGTGTTCACCTGTTTTTAAGCGGTTCCCAAACCGGGGTGAATTACCAGTTATTTATTGGTGCGCTGCCTGAAGGTACAACGGCAGGTACCGGAGTGGGAACACTTGATCTGGGTGCGCAGACTACAGGAGGTACTTATACTGCTGTAGCCACTACTGCTGCTGGTTGCTCCAGCAATATGACAGGCACAGCTACAGTGTCAATAAGTCCTTTGCCAACTTCTACGTATGCAGTTTCCGGGGGTGGTTCTTATTGTGCGGGTGGTTCCGGTGTTAGTGTCAGTTTGACTGGTTCCGACCTGGGGATTGACTATCAATTGTTTAATAGTGGCTCGGTTGTAGGTACTTCTACTGCCGGTACCGGAGGTGTTCTTCCCTTTGGCCCGGAAACGGGTGCAGGTACTTATACCGTTGTTGCTACAAATCCAATTTCACACTGTACCGCAAATATGACCGGCAGCGTTACCGTTGTAATTAATCCTTTGCCTGTGGTTGGCGCTATATCCGGCTCCGCAACTGTATGTGCAGGAGCTACTATTACATTATCCGGTACTCCTTTAGGCGGTGTATGGACGAGCAGCGTGCCAGGTTTTGCTTCAGTTATTGCTTCATCGGGAGTGGTATCAGGCGCATCTGCCGGCAGCACTACAATAACCTATACGGTAACCAGCCTTGCTGGTTGTTCGGCATATTCGGTTAAGACAGAAACAGTGATTGCAAGCCCTGTGGTGGATATTATTACCGGCGCTACCAATGTTTGTATCACAGGTACTCTTGATCTGTCGGATGCTACTTCAGGTGGCGTATGGTCCAGCAGCAATACTTCCGAAGCTACCGTAGGTTCTACGGGTATTGTTACGGGTGTTGCTTCGGGCAGCCCGGTTATATCTTACCGGGTAACCAATGCTTCCGGTTGTTCGGCTTCGGTGCTTTTCCCCATCAGTGTTGGCGCACCATTGCCAACCAGTGTTGTATTGCCGGCTGCTGCAACGCTTTGTAATGGTACTCCTGTTAATCTCCGGGTATCTTCTGTTGCCAGCAGCGGGTTAACATACCAGTGGTCTGTTGATGGCGCCCTGATTACCGGCGCTACAGATTCCACTTATACTGCGGATACTGCCGGTCTTTATACAGCAACTATCAGCAACGGTACCTGTTCTCTGCTGTTGACCGCTACCAATATAGTACCGCCTCCGGCTCCGATAATTACGCTGGATACACCGACTAATCTTTTATTTACCGGTTCATTTGTAAGCTATGAGTGGTTGCTTGATTCAACTGCTATACCATTTGCTACCTTGAATAATGTTCCAGATACTGCTGCACCCGGTAGCGCTTACAGGGTAGTTGTAACAGACGCTAACGGATGCGCAGATACTTCCGCTCCGTTTATTGTGCCATTTAATACATCGGAAGTTGCAACCGTGAACATGGGCAGTAATATAAGTATCTACCCGAACCCCGCTACATCGGTACTCTATATTAATGCCCCTGTTAAGGTATATGTATCAATCCTGAGTCCTGATGGGCAGGTGCTGGTAAACCGTAAACAGGCAGTAAGCCTTAATATTTCGGAGATACCCGATGGCCTGTACATGATAATGGTCTATGATGAAAACAACATGCTGCTGAAAGCGGATAAGTTTGTGAAAACACAATAGTAAGGCTGATAAGTACTTAAAAACCGTCTCGTATTACCGGGGCGGTTTTTTTTCTGCGTTATGGTTCAGATTCGGATATTCAGAACTCCTGTGATGAAATAGTATTTTTCATAAAAGCCCTTCTTATACCATTTAAAAATAAAAAATCTGCATTACGAAACACCTTTGCGAACTTTAAAACATAACACAGGAAACCGCACCTTTGCGCCTTTGCGAGAAACCTATCGTGCCGTATTTGATGTGCAATTGGTTAGCTAACTCTTGTATATTTATAGATACGGCTTGGGTTAAGGAGCTTGGAACGCGCGCCCATAGCCATATGCACGGTAAGCTCAAAATCGTAAAGCATAAAAGAATCTTCCGTGATCTGTACAATAAATGTGCGCAGCCACGACATAGGTTTTACCACCTTTATCTGCCAGTTCCCAAGCTGCAGGTTCCGTATTAACTGGAAGGATGTTTTGACGGGTTGCGTATTGGTAAAGACTATTAATTCATTACCTTTTATCTCAAAGTTTTGCTCGTCATTATCCAGTTTCCAATGGCCTTGAAGCTGCTGCATTAACTCATTCAGTTCTATCTGCATCTGTCCCGTATTTGTGTGGTGGACAACAAAGGTCGTCTTTTATAGCGACAATTCTTAATTTATTTTGTTATCTGCGCTCATTGTGCCGAGATGGCCGGTTCAAGAACCAATTGCTCAAATAATTGCAAAAGATTTTCTGCCGGGTCGCAGGTTAAGCCTGTATGCACCTTCGACATTTGTACTACGGTGCTGCGGGTTGCGGAAAGCCAGCGGAAGCGTTGGGCAATGGGGAGTTCCCCGATGGCTCCGGCGTCTTTGCCGCCATTACATATCCGCTCAAAGGACTCCAGGTGTTTTTGTATTTCCTGCAGATCAACGTTACCGAACAAAGCTCGAAGGCGCCGCTCGTCAATATGAAACTTTACCTGCAGGAATTTCTGGCCGGCAGCATATAGCACAACACCAACATTTAGAAATTCCTCCCGTTCTACCAGGGGTACTAACCTGATGACAGCATACTCATATGTTTTCTTCTCCTGCATGTTGCGCTTCGTTTACAAATGTAACGGAATGTTCCAAACGTGATAACAAATACTGTTCATAAGCCTGCCTGTGCTCACCGGCTGATGCGAATGGGGAATCTCCTAAAAGCCAGTCGTCCGGTATCATATTTACGATGTCGCGTATCACTGCTCCATTAAGTAAGGCATGGCAATAACTGTCGGCAGCATTGAGCATTGGCGCGTAGGGTAGCATCAGGTGGTTTTTTACCCGGTCAAACGGTTTCATTGCCAGTTGCTCAGGAGATTGATCCCAGTTGTAATGAAAAAACATTGCTGCGCCGTGGTCAATAAGCCAGAGTTCCTTGTACCAAGTGAGCATATTCGGGTTTCTTGCGGTACGGTCGGGATTGGTGATCAGGCAATCCAGCCATAATATCCGGGAAGCAAGTTCGGGACTTAAAACAGTGACATTAGGGTCAAAGGTAATAGAACCGGAAAGATAACTGACTCCTATATTGAGGCCAACGCTGGCTTTTAGCTGGCCTTGTATCTCCTCGTCCTGCTCTATCCTGCCAAAAGATTCGTCCAGGGTTACAAACACTATTTCAGGTACCTTAAACCCCAAAGCTCTCGCTATTTCACCGCCTATCAATTCTGAAATGAGCACCTTAGGCCCCTGCGCCGCACCCCGGAATTTGACCACATATTTGAAGCCGTCATCGCCTTCTACAAGGCCGGGCATAGAGCCGCCCTCCTTAAGCGGCAGCACATAACGGTCCACATTAACGGTTCTGATCTGGGGAACAGTATAAGGCATGGGTATGAATGGTTTTGTACAAAAATCGTATCAGCTATTTCACAGCTTAATTTCTAAGCCGGTTCTTTTTATCTCATCTAATAAAAATCCTTTACCAGAATAAGCTGCTGTAGGGTAGGTATGTATATCAAGGTCAGGAAAACGGATATTAACCATTGCTATCTGGTCAAGGTTTTGCAGAATATTATCTGTAAAATTTTTGGAGAAAAGGGCAAGGTCAATATCTGAATATTCATTTGATTTTCCTGTTAACGCAGAGCCAAACAAGATAGCCTTATCTATTTTTATAGGTAAGGATTTACAGGCTTTTAAAAAATCACCGGTATATTTTATTGCATCTTCTTTCTTAAACATTTGTCTATGAGGTCTATTTTATTGAAGTATTCTTCAGTAAGGTATTTATCAGTGATCTTGTATAGTTTGTCAATATCTTCCGGGTACCGGCTTTCAATCTGGTATTGATTTAGTTTAATCAGAAATGCCTGGTCTTCCGTAGGCAAATCCAAACCTGCTTCTTTTATTATTTTCAGCAAATTATGGGTTTTAGGTGGAATATTTTCAATATTATTTTTCACCCAAAGAGCTTTGGCAATTTTTTCAAGATAAAGATGCCCGAAAAATAGCGCCTGAACATAACGCCTTCCTGCTACAAGATACGCCATCATATCCTGATCCTTTTCAGCTATCTTCAACCAATAATCAATATGCTCTCTTTTATCCATAATGCCAAAACAAAACTAAATATATTTCTTCATTTTTTGAATCCATGACTATCGGGAATTTTCTATCAACCAGCCTTTCCCACCCCCGCAAACCGTTCCCAATCCTTCCATACTGCCTTGTATCCCTTCTTTTCAATCATTAGCTTTACTTCTGCAACGGAGCGGCTATCGTCTATTTCAAACTGCTCCAAGGATTCCTGCTCTACCGTGTAGCCACCTGGATTTGTTTTTGAGCCTGCGCTCATGGTGGTTGCTCCCAGCATGATAACATGGTTGCGGAATAATTCATTTTCTCTTGTAGAAATACTCAATTCTATTTCTTCATTGAATATGCGCCAGGCGCAGATAAGCTGCACTAATTCTTTATCGCTGATCACCACTTTGGGTTCAATTAGCCCTGTGGCGGGGCGCAGGCGCGGAAAGGAGATACTATAGCGCGTTTGCCAGAAATGTTTTTCAAGATAGCCAACATGAAGGGCAGTAAAAAAGTTGTCGGTTCGCCAGTCTTCCAGCCCTATCAGTACGCCTAAACCTATTTTATGGATACCGGCATTGCCCAGCCGGTCCGGGGTATCGAGCCGGTAATTGAAGTTCGATTTTTTGCCCTTGGTATGATATAGTTTGTAGTTGTCCTCGTGGTAGGTTTCCTGGTACACAAGCACTGCATAAAGCCCTTCGCCCATCAGTGTTTTATACTCCTCCTCTTCCAGCGGTTGCACTTCTATGGATATATTGGCAAAATGCGGCCTTAGCAGCCTTATAGCGTCTTTCAGATAGTCAACCCCAACCGTTTTTGTTGCCTCGCCCGTTACCAGCAATACATGCTCAAAACCCTGCCGTTTCAGGTATTCGGCTTCCTGCAGAATTTCAACCCCGGTGAGTGTTTTGCGCCTGATCTTATTGTCGAAACTAAAGCCGCAGTAGTTGCATATATTCTGGCATTCGTTAGATAAATAAAGCGGCGCATAGAGTTGTATGGTTTTGCCAAAACGTTTTTGGGTGATCCTGTAGCTGAGTTGCGCCATCTGCTCTAAATATGGAGCGGCGGCAGGAGATATAAGCGCTTTAAAATCTTCTATATCCCGTTTATGCTTACTCAAAGCCCGTTCCACATCCACTGCCGTTTTAGCATAGATGCCGGATTGCACTTCATCCCAATTGTACTTATCAAATTCCTGTTTGAACATAAACCCTGAATCTTAAACCCTGAACCCTAAAGGGAACCATTAATTATGCGTTATCAATAATCTCGCCATCTGAACAATCCTCATCATCTTATTTTCGCCTGTATTGCTGAAATATAAACCCTGAACCCTAAAGGGAACCATTAATTAAGCGTTTTCAAAAATCTCAACATCCGAACAATCTTCACCATCTTGTTTTTTCCTGTATTGCTGAAATATAAAACCTGAACCCTAAAGGGAACCATTAATTAAGCGGTTTCAAAAATCTCAACATCCGAACAATTTTCACTATCTTGTTTTTGCCTTTATTGCTGAAAAATATCCTTAATCCCAAAGTTTTCAAACAGCTAAATTTGTGGCTCCCTTTAGGGACGGGGTATCTAAAAAATCAGTTAGCGGGCTGCTGCTTTCTGCATAAGCTTTTACTGATCCCAGTTTTGCATTATAAGCCATACGGCCTGCTTCTGTGGCCATTCTAAAGGCTGTGGCTATCAGCACCGGGTTTCCGGCTACGGCAATTGCGGTATTCACCAGCACTGCGTCAGCCCCGGCTTCCATTGCTGCTGCTGCATGGCTTGGAGCGCCAATACCCGCGTCAACGATCACCGGCACATTGCTTTGCTCAATGATTATGCGCAGAAAATCGAGCGTTTTTAATCCCATATTGCTGCCTATTGGCGACCCTAATGGCATAACCGCCGCAACGCCCACTTCTTCCAGCCGCTTGCACAGCACAGGGTCGGCATGGATGTAGGGCAGCACTATGAAGCCGTCTTTCACCAATTGCTCCGCAGCTTTTAATGTTTCTATGGGGTCGGGCATCAGGTACTTAGGGTCGGGGTGTATCTCTAATTTCAACCAGTTGGTTTGCAGGGCTTCCCTTGCCAGGTGTGCGGCAAATATAGCTTCTGCCGCATTGCGCACCCCCGAAGTATTGGGCAGCAGGTTGATGTGCGTATGGTGCAGATGTTGTAAAATATCATCATCTTCTCCCTCCATATTCATCCTTTTCAAAGCCACAGTTACCAGTTCGGTACCGGATGCCAGTAGTGCATCTTCCATAATTTGGTGGTTACCGAATTTACCTGTACCGGTAAATAACCGCGAGGTGAATGTTTTGCCTGCTATAATCAGTGAGTCAAACCCCGACCCTCCCGAAGAATCGGGACCTTGTTCCGGGGGATGTTCGTTATTATTCATATCATTTCATTTTTTTTAGCGTAAAATTGATTGTGGTTACTGGTCAACGTCATAAAGTTCTTTGCAGACTCTGAAACATTTTTTGCATCAGAAATAGCCCCGGATACTGCTATACCATGAAGCCCGGTTGACAGCAATTCGGGTACATCGTTTTCAGTGATCCCGCCAATGCCAATCACAGGTGGTATTTTCATTCCCCGTTCTTTTATTTCTTTAAATATTCTTTTATAACCTTCAATTCCCAGTAACTGGCTCAAATTTTGTTTGGTGTTAGTAAATCTAAATGGGCCTAATCCGATATAAGAAACAGGCTTGCCATCAAGGTGTATAAAGTCTTCTATGGCATTAGCGGTGCAGCCTATAATACCTCCACGGCCCAGCATAGCGTCTATGTCTGCTTGCGGCAGCGGGTCCTCCTTGCCTACATGCACCCCGTCGGCATTAAGGTCGAGGGCTAATCTTATATTATCGTTGATAATGAATGTGGCATTGTATTTTTTGCAAACTGCCTGCACTTCTTTACCTGCCGCGAAATATTCATCATAGGTTACGTTTTTTAACCGTAGCTGTATCCAGTCCACACCACCCGCGCAGGCCTGCTCTGCCAGTTTAGCGCCGGTAGTGATATAATGCAACCTGCTGATTTTTTTCATCATTGTATTAATTGGTGATAGCCTAATAAAGAATCGTTGCTCGACAGGAAATGGTAGGTATATTGGTTTGCTTTTTCTGCGGCGGTTTTAATATCATGCCCCAGGGCAAGCTGCGCCGTGAGATTTGATGATAATACACAACCGCTTCCATGTTTTTCGCCGGTAGCAAGCCGGTCATTTGAAAAGGGTATTGCGTGTTTTTGGGTAAACAGGTAGTCTGTGGAAACACTCTTATTGCCGTGGCCGCCTTTGAGGTAAATGTTTACCTTGTTGCTAAGGGCTGTAAGTTTATCGTGCAGGTCATGCTCGCCAAATAATTGGTTTGCTTCAGGGATATTCGGGGTAATGCAATAAATACGGTCAATTACTTCAAAAAGCTGTTCCTGTACCTGGTGGTGAAAAACGAAACCCGCGCTGGCCTTCAGTATCGGGTCAAATACAATTATGGGGTCATTTATCTTCATTTGCAGGTAACAAATTAACTGTTGCAGTACGTCTAAGTTTTCTACCAGGCCGATCTTTATAAAATGTATTTCAAAGCGGTTCAGCAGCATTTCCAACTGGCTGATTATATTTTTCACATCAATCCATTCCACTTTTTCAAACGCAACATCGGTTTGCCACGTCAATGCAGACAGCACACCAAGCCCATAAACACCATTGCTTTCAAATGTTTTAATATCTGAAAGTATGCCGGCCCCGGCTGTTGGGTCGAAACCTGCAATGGATAGTACGTATGGTTTGTCAGCGGTCATTTATTATCGTTTATGTATAGATTTGACAACTTTTAAAAAGTTGTCAAATCTGGGTACTTCAAGTAAGGGGGCGAATTCGACCCCTTTGAAAGAGGATTTTTAAAGGTTACGAATCCGTTACCTTTAAAACTTGCTTCATTTTAAACCTATCGAATTCGATAGGTTTAAAATCTCAACTCTTTTTAATTATGGCGAATTCGCCATAATTAAAAAGAGTTAAACGTAAATCTCCCCTCCTTCCTCTACAAATTCCTTAGCCTTTTCTTCCAATCCTTTTTGCAATTCTTCTTCCTGTGCTGCGTACTCGCGTATATCCTGGGTTATTTTCATAGAGCAGAAATGGGGACCGCACATGGAGCAGAAATGGGCTATTTTTGCGCCTTCGGCAGGCAGGGTCTCATCGTGGTATGCCCTCGCTGTTTCAGGGTCGAGGGACAGGTTGAACTGGTCTTCCCAGCGGAACTCAAACCTCGCCTTGCTCAGCGCATTATCCCTGTATTGCGCACCGGGATGCCCCTTCGCAAGGTCGGCGGCATGGGCTGCTATCTTGTAGGCGATAACCCCGTCCTTCACATCTTTTTTATCGGGCAGGCCCAGGTGTTCTTTTGGGGTTACATAGCACAGCATCGCCGTACCATACCAGCCGATCATTGCCGCGCCAATGGCTGATGTGATATGGTCGTAGCCAGGGGCTATATCGGTAGTTAGCGGGCCGAGTGTATAAAAAGGAGCTTCATCGCAACATGCCAATTGCTTATCCATATTCTCCTTTATCATGTGCATAGGCACATGGCCGGGGCCTTCTATCATCACCTGCACATCGTGTTTCCAGGCTATCTTGGTAAGTTCGCCAAGTGTATCTAATTCGGCGAATTGTGCCTCATCATTTGCATCGGCAATTGAACCGGGCCGCAACCCGTCGCCCAATGAAAAACTTACATCATAAGCCTTCATTATTTCGCATATTTCTTCAAAATGGGTATAAAGGAAATTCTCTTTGTGGTGAGAGAGGCACCACTTGGCCATAATACTGCCGCCGCGCGACACAATGCCGGTAACACGCTTTGCGGTAAGCGGAATATAACGCAACAACACGCCCGCATGAATGGTGAAATAATCAACGCCCTGCTCTGCCTGCTCTATAAGTGTGTCGCGGAATATTTCCCAGGTCAGGTTTTCGGCTTTACCATTTACTTTTTCCAGCGCCTGGTATATGGGAACCGTACCCACCGGCACAGGGCAATTGCGTATGATCCACTCCCTTGTTTCATGGATATTTTTCCCGGTTGACAGATCCATTAACGTATCGCCACCCCAGCGGCAACTCCATACCGCTTTTTCCACCTCTTCTTCAATGCTTGATGTCACGGTAGAATTGCCGATGTTGGTATTTATTTTTACTAAAAAGTTCCTGCCAATTATCATGGGTTCACTTTCGGGGTGATTGATGTTTGCAGGAATTATGGCACGGCCCCTGGCAATCTCATCACGTACAAATTCCGGGCTTATTTTTTTCTTAGGGATATTAGCGCCAAAACTATGCCCCATGTGCTGGTTCCATAGTTCGCTGTTATTCATCAGTTCGTCAATACGCTGGTTTTCGCGGATGGCTATGTATTCCATTTCAGCAGTGATGATGCCTTTACGGGCATAGTGCAACTGGCTCACATTGGCGCCTTTTATTGCTTTGTAAGGCATTTTTATATGCTCAAAACGCAGGGCGTCCAGTTCTTCTTCTTTCAGCCGTTCATTGCTGTAATCCGCAGTAAAGCTATCCAACTGCTCCACATCGTTCCTGCTTTTTATCCATTCTTCCCGCAGGCGGGGCAGGCCTTTGGTTATGTCTATAGCCACATTCGGGTCGGTGTATGGCCCGCTGGTGTCGTACATGGTTACCACAGGGTTGGGTATTAGTTCTTCTACACAAAACGACCTGGTAATAGTGGGGCTTACGGCCACTTCGCGCATAGCCACCTTGATATTATGCAATTTTCCCTGCACAAATATTTTCTTAGAACCGGTATAGGAGCCGGAAGTTATTTTGTTCTCTTTCGGAGCAGTGTCTTTTTTCATAAGCAATGTTTTTATGGTGTTTTTGAATAACCGGAATGTTTGTAAATAATGTTGATTAACCAGTTAACCAGTTAACTAATTAACCAATTACCCGCCTTGCGTAGCCTTTATCAACGTTACTTTATCTTCTGCCATTAATATATGTGCCTCCCATTCAGCCCTCGGTATAACGTTGTTGTTTACAGCGATTGCTACGCCTTTTTGGGCAGGAATATTTAGTGAACCAAGCACATTTGTAATAGTGGAGGATGCTTGAATTTCCTGTGGCGTATTGTTTAAGTAAATGTTCATAGAGCTATAATAATTAAGCAACCAAAACAAAAACTTTCAGGGAGGAGAAGATACTTGCATATCATTCAGCTTTTTCCATTCGCAGGCATTATCCTGATCTGGTTCAAAGGGTATGATCTCAGCCTGTATTTCCGGCACCCCTAAAGTCTTATACAAATGTAGGGAATTTGTTTGACAGAAAAATACAGATCTACTGCCAAAGGATAAAATAAGGCACTGCCCAAAGATTTTTACCAAAAGGAACTACTTCTTTTCCCGAATAGAGAACGATGCCGCCTGTGAAATCGTTGCCGGTATGCAATGCAAGTGTGTTTAATCCGTTAAAGTCGGAGAAATTGACCGAACTTGATTTTTTAACTTCAATACCAAAGATTGTTCCATCAGGCCGCTCAAGTACGAAATCAACTTCTTTCCCATCGCTGGTTCTGAAATGGAGCAACTGCGCTTTATGGTCGGTATAGGTGAGCATTTTTGTTATTTCAGTAGCCACATAATTTTCCAGCACATGCCCGAACAGGTCAGGCTTATTTTTTTCTATATCATCAAGGTTCAGGTCGAGCATGTGGCACAGCATAAGCGAATCAGTAAGATAGCCTTTTGCTGATTTAACTAATCTTTTTCCGATATTTCTATACCAGGGACGTACATCAAAGGTTAAAAACATCATCATAAGTATATTCCGGTAAAATTTTCCGGTAACCGGATTCAAACCCAGGTCACGGGAAACATCTGCATCGTTAATAAGGTTTCCTGCCCTTGTTGCCAATATTCTCAGCAGGTTAGGCAGTGCGGATATTTTCTCCAGTTCGGCAAGCATTCTTACATCGCGTTGTAAAATGGTTGCCAGGTAGCCGTCGAACCAAATGCTTCGTTCCTTTTTGTTTTTTCCGGAAATTTCGGGGAAAGTTGCCAGTGTTATCGCTTCATTTAGTGATAAGCCCCGGTTTTTGATACCCGAAAAATCCATTTCCAATATCCGGTCCAATCCATTTCCTGCGCCACTTGTTGCCTCGGCTGTGCTGAAAGGGTAGAGTGTCATTACGCTCATCCGCCCAACCAATGGATCAGATAATTTTGGCAGCGCTAAAATATTAGCAGAGCCGGTAAGGAGGTATTTTCCGTTCGCTTTTGATTTGTTTGTAAAACGTGACTCATCAACAACTATTTTCAATGCCCTGAAAAGTTCAGGAACCATTTGTACCTCATCAATAATAAGGTTAGTTGTGTATGCCTCAAGAAATGCTTCCGGCGCTGCCGCCGCCGCCGCCATTTGTGTTGGCTTATCGAAAGAGATATATTGGGCAGGATTTTTTTTAGTCCCTACATTATCCGCAATACTTTGAACAAGCGTGCTTTTCCCCGATTGCCGTGCGCCGTTCAGGAACACTACAGGGCTTACTTTAAGCGCCTCAAGTATCTTCGGTGTTATTTTCCTGGATAATGTTTTCAATGATTCAGTTTTTGCAAAAGTAAAGGTTAACTTTATAATTTCAAAATGATACCTTTATTTTTGCAAGAAATATTTTTAGAGTAAAAAGAAAAAGGGCCTGCCGGTAAGGCAAGCCCTTTTTCATTGGTAATTATACTTTTAATTGCTCTTATGCCAGTACCGCTTCGGTTTTTTCTTTCAAAGTAGCCATTACCATTTCCATGTCCACGCCAAGCCCTTGTGCTACTGCCATTCCGAGGTTTCTGTCGGCGCGGAAGAAGTGGCAGAGTTGCCTGTTTATGATGAGGTCTCTTTTTTCTCCGCTGATGCCGCTCATTGCGCCAACAATGTTAGATACCGTGTTATGGCGGTCATAGTCATTCATGGCTTTTGTGAACAATAAACCGGGCTGGGAATAATGGTCATTTTCTCCCGGCCCGTTGCGGTCATACCAGTCGGCGGTCATGCTGTCCAATTGCACAGCAGGCTCTTTATAGCTGCTGTCGGCGTATATCTCATCAAAGCTGTTTGGTGAATAATTTGGGGCGTCCTCACCATTGCCGTTTACGGCCATGTGGCCATCGCGTTCGTAGTTATTTACTGCATAGGGGCATTTATTCACCGGTATCTGCTCATAGTTCACACCCAGGCGGTAACGGTGCGCATCGGGGTACGAGAGTAGGCGTCCCTGTAGCATTTTATCAGGCGAATAGCCTATGCCGTCAACTACATGCGCCGGCGCGAAAGCGGATTGTTCCACCTGCGCAAAATAATTCTTTGGCACCTCGTTCAGTTCCATCTCGCCCACATCTATCAGCGGGAAGTCGCTATGCGGCCATACTTTGGTAAGGTCGAAGGGATTGAAAGATGTTTCTTTGGCCTGCTCCTGGGTCATCACCTGTATCTTCAACGCCCACTTAGGGAAGTCTTTTTTATCTATGGCTGCCACAAGGTCGCGCTGTGCGAAATCCGGGTCAACGCCCTTCATGTGGCCGGCTTCATCATTGGTGAAGTTCTTAATGCCCTGCAATGTTTTGAAATGGAATTTCACCCACACCAGTTCATTATTATCATTTATCAATGAAAAGGTATGGCTGCCGAAACCATCCATATGGCGGTAACCATGCGGCGTGCCCCTGTCGCTCATCAGTATCATTACCTGGTGCAGGCTTTCGGGGTTCAGGCTCCAGAAATCCCACATCATGGTTGGGCTTTTACAATTGGTACGCGGGTCTCTTTTCTGTGTATGTATGAAGTCGCTGAATTTCTTTGCGTCTTTGATAAAGAAAACAGGCGTGTTATTTCCTACCAGGTCCCAGTTGCCGTCTTCGGTATAAAATTTTATGGCAAAACCCCGTGGGTCGCGCTCTGTGTCTGCGCTTCCTTTTTCGCCACCTACTGTGCTGAACCTTATGAGCAGCTTGGTCTGCTTGCCTATCTTGCTGAAAATTTTAGCCTTGGTGTACTTAGTAATATCATGTGTCACAGTAAAGGTTCCGAAAGCCCCGCTGCCCTTGGCATGAACAACACGCTCAGGGATACGTTCCCGGTTGAAATGAGCCATTTTCTCGTGCAGGATAAAATCCTGCAATAACAGCGGCCCGCGCGGCCCCGCGCTCATAGAGTTTTCGTCTTCCACATACGGCTTTCCTGACGCCGAAGTAAGTTTTTTAGTTTTGTTTTTCTCGTTCTGCATAACATTTATTTTAATGGTACAAATTTGCACAAAAGCATCCATACAAATGGCTTCTTCTTTAAATCTTGCCATAGAATCAATCTATAATTATTTTCAGGCAGCCTTATTTATTTGTATGAGCATATGCTGTGTGATAAATAAAGGTTAAGAAATAATCAATTTTAAGGTTGGTACTAATAAATTTCGTTTTTTCGCTGCATAATCACCTTATACCAAAGGATTTATTTATTTTTGTCGTCTAATCTTTTATTGATTTTAATAGTCTAATTTCTTTTCAACATAACACATACCAATGAAAAAATCACTTTTACTTATTGCCGGCGCATTTTTTGTTTCGCTTTCCGCACATCAGGCATTCGCACAAAACATCTATACTTTTGCAGGTATTGCCGGCATAAATGGTTATACCGGAAATGGTGGGCTTTCCACATTAGCGCGTATCGCGGGGCCAACGGGTATCGCTGTTGATACGGCTAAGAATGTTTATTTTGCTGATACCCGTAATAATGTGGTGAGGAAGATAACCACCGCAGGTATTATAACCACCATAGCAGGTTCCGGTATGGCAGGGTATAGCGGTGATGGCGGCCCGGCTACTTCGGCCCGGCTCAGTGGGCCTACCGGTGTTGCTGTGGATATAACTGGCAATATTTATATTGCTGATGCAAGGAACAACGTAGTCCGCAAAGTATCTGCTGCCGGTATTATCAGCACCTTTGCGGGCGATAGTATTCCAGGTTATACAGGCGATGGTGGCGCTGCTATTGCCGCCGAGCTGAACCGCCCTTATGGGGTGGCCCTTGATACCTCGGGTAATCTATATATATCTGACGCGAGGAATTTTGTTATCAGGAAAGTAAATACATCCGGTATCATCAGCACCGTTGCAGGCAGCAATATTGCCGGTTATAGTGGCGACGGTGGAGCGGCAACAATGGCCAAAATATCGGTGCCTTTAGGTATATCTGTTGATGGTTCCGGTAACTTGTATATCGCCGATTCAAGGAATAACGTAATCCGTAAAGTGAGCGCTACCGGCACTATAAGGACATTTGCCGGAACAGGCGTTGCAGGCATTACCGGAAATGGTACTCCCGCTACGGCAGCCACGCTGTTCAGCCCATCTGATGTGAAGGTGGACGCATCGGGTAAAGTGTATATAGCCGATTCCTCAAACACAGTGCGCATGGTAAATACAGGCGATACCATCAATGCTTTTGCAGGCAACGGCATTGCAGGGTACAGTGGCGACGGCGGACCGGCTGTGCTGGCGGAAATGACAGGGCCAGTCGGCTTGGCCATTGACGCCGCCCATAATGTGTATATAGCAACTCCCGGCAACAGTGTTATCAGGAGGGTAGGCGCCCCGGTTGCCGGAATATCTATTACCTCTTCTATGGGTGATACCACTATTTGCTGGCATGGCGGAGCTATCCATTTCAGCGCAACAGCTATCGCGGATACAGCGCCACACTACCAGTGGCAGGTGAACGGCGTAAATGCCGGCACAGACAGCATTGGTTTTACTCCCGCTACCTTAGTTACGGGTGACGCTATCCGTTGCCTGTTAATGGTAACAATTGCCGGCACAGAACTTTCTATTTCCAATACCTTGCACATAGATAGTATGGGGCGCACAGGTACAATTGCCGGCCCTACTGCTTTTTGTGTAGGTTCAAATGCTGCCGTAAGAGACCTGAGTGGCCCACCTGCCGGAACAGGCAGATGGTTGAGCAGCGATACACTTGTAGCGACGTTAACACCGCCAAGCAGGGTAAATGCTATTGGCGTTGGCACGGATACTATTTATTTTATCATAGCTAATGTTTGCGGGTCAGATACTGCAAGGCATATAATTACCGTAGCGCCCAATACTATTGCCCCTATTTCAGGGCCATCAATTGTTTGCGATGGCGCTACCGTTACCTATACCGATGCTACAACCGGTATCGGCTGGGCGGTAAGGCCGTTGCCTGCCGGAACCATAGACTCCGCAACCGGCGTATTTACGGCAGGGTTCAATCCTTTACCTGTGCCTGCGTTTATAATCTTTGCCACTTCTCCTGCTTGTTACAGATTGGATTCGATAATGATAGAGCCGTTACCGGTAAATGCACCCATATCCGGCTCTTCAATTCTGGATAGCGGATCAACTACTACACTCACAGATGCCAACCCCGGTGGCGTATGGAGCAGCAGCAATACCGCAGTTGGTACAGTTGACCCGGCTTCAGGCATTGTATATGGCGTGAATTATGGCACGGTTACCATTACCTATACTATAACAGACCCCTCTTCGGGTTGTTCTGCTGATACTACTTTCGATATTACTGTAGTAAACAACACAGGAATTAATAACCTGGGAAATGCAACCTCATTCAATATTTTCCCCAACCCAACTTCTGGTAGCCTGAATATAGTTTGGGCAAACCAGCCGGCAGGTAAGGGGATTGTTTCCATTGCTGATGTTACAGGCAGGGTAGTGTATTCATCTGGTATTGCTGTAAACAATACCAACCATGCGCAGATAGATATAGCCTCATTGAAAGCCGGGGTTTATATGATAACCATAAAGTCTGATAACGGATATTATTGCAGCAAATTATTGATAGGGGAGTAATTGCCGTTTATTATTTCGCCTTAACATACAATACGCACCAATAGCAGGGATAAGGCAGTAGCCAGAGAGGTGCTTTAAAGAGGCAATTTACGAAAAAACTGGTTTTACAAACAGGAAAATAAAGCGTACTTAAATTTAGGTATGCTTTATTACTTTTACCACAAACCGGTTTTATGCTTCGTACACTAAACAACAAATGGGAATCAGTTAAGCAAAGAAGCCCGTTTCTATTGGCGATAGTATTTTTCATTGAGATAAAAGCAATCATTGAAACTACAATCACCGCGATTCAGTTTCTATATAAAAATGCGACAAAGGTGGATTGGCACAGCATAATACATTTACCTAACGAAAGCTGGATGGAGTTTGTG
>Ga0206825_1096_pt1 | contig 17052 bp, 11 predicted proteins | sample Alteio_BWOrgCont_79_FD_152875 | JGI IMG/M metagenome (GOLD analysis project Ga0206825, IMG submission 152875) | Enriched cells from forest soil in Barre Woods Harvard Forest LTER site, Petersham, Massachusetts, United States -... | ecosystem: Environmental > Terrestrial > Soil > Temperate forest >...
CCGACTGGTTCCATTTGGATGTAATGGATGGCATGTTTGTGCCAAATATCAGCTATGGTATGTCGGTGATAGCCCAGATGAAAAAACGGGCTAAAAAGACTTTTGATGTACACCTGATGGTGGTAGAACCTGAACGGTACATTGAAGACTTTAAGAAAGCAGGCGCCGATTACCTGACTGTGCATTACGAAACGGGTTACCACATTCATCGTACCCTTACAACAATAAGAGCGCATGGTATGAAGGCAGGCCTGGCCATAAACCCGCATACTCCTGTGGAGATGGTGCAGGATATAATAAATGAAACAGACCTGCTGCTGATAATGAGCATTAATCCCGGTTATGGGGGACAGAAGTTTTTGCCGCACACTTATCATAAAATACGCCAGGCAAAAGAACTCATTACAACAATCGGAAGCAAAACGCTCATAGAAATAGATGGTGGTGTAACGCTTGATAATGCCGCAACTATACTTGAAGCTGGGGCCGATGTGCTTGTGGCCGGCAATACAGTGTTTTCTTCGCACGATCCGGCAGATACTATTAAAAGATTAAAGCAGGCGGGAAAATAAAGTCAGTATCATTGCGTTTAAGTGTCAGTTTCACTATGATCAAAAAGCGGATTTTTTTATCTATATCTTTGTTGCTTTCATTTGTGTGCGCTTTCGGGCAACGCGCAGTGATAAGCGGTATGGTGCGCGATGATAAAGGAAAACCGCTGGAGCAGGCTGTTGTGGCTGATGAGGTTACCGGCATAGGCACATATACCAACGCAAAAGGTTTCTACCGGCTGGAAGTTGCGGCAGAAAAAAACATGACGGTGATCTTTGGATTTGCAGGCTATGAAACACAGCATAAAAAAATATTCCTTTCCGCAGGTGAAACGCGCACCATAGATATAACGCTCAAAGAAAACGCCACGGAATTGGAGGTATTTACCAAAACAAGCGACCACCGCAGGGCAGAAGCAGGCAGCGTGTATCTTGACATCAGTAAAATGGAAGTTATGCCCAGTACGGTGGGTGGGGTAGAGGGGCAAATACAGTTGGCGGTAGGTACGCACGATGAGCTTACATCGCAATATAGTGTGCGCGGTGGCAACTACGATGAGAACTTAGTCTATGTGAACGACTTTGAGATATACAGGCCGTTCTTAGTGCGCAGCGGGCAGCAGGAAGGGTTGAGCTTCATTAATCCCGACCTGGTATCGAATGTCAACTTTTCGGTGGGTGGTTTCCAGGCAAAGTATGGCGATAAGATGAGCAGTGTGCTGGATGTGAGCTATAAACGCCCTACACAGTTTGCCGGGTCGGTAGAAGTGAGTTTGCTGGGAGCAAGCCTGCACTTGGAGGGCGCATCAAAAAAACAAAAGCTGACCTACCTTATAGGCGCAAGGCAGAAAAGTAACCAATACCTGCTGCAGGCGCAGCCTACAAAGGGAGTTTATAATCCATCGTTTACCGACATACAGGCGCTCATAGACTATAAAGTAAACAGCAAATGGGATATAGAAGCAATAGGCAACTACGCACGCAACAGGTTCAGTTTTTTCCCCCAATCAGAGACCACCAGTTTTGGCGTACTGAACATGGCTTACCAGTTGGATGTTTTTTACAGCGGCAGCGAATTAGACCAGTTCGATTCGCGGTTCGGGTGCATATCGGCTACCTACCATCCCGCAGACCCACGCCTGAAATTCAAATTCCTTGCTTCAGGTTTCCAGACTACGGAGTCGGAAACCTATGACATAAGCGGGCAATATCTTTTCGGCGAATTGGAAACAGATATGAGCAAGGCGGACTACGGGCAGATAAAGACCTACTTAGGCGCAGGTACCATACAGGATTTTGCCCGTAATTACCTTAATGCCAGCGTAGGTGATGTAGGGTTTCGCGGCTCCTATGACGCCAAAAATAACTTCATCCAGTTTGGGGTGAACGGTACGGTAACCAGTATTACCGACGACCTGCACCAATGGGAGCGCAGGGATTCAGCGGGTTTTACGCAGCCGTATAGTTCCACTGCATTGGTTTTCCCCGATTTCTATAATTCCTCTACCAGCTTTAATTATACCCGTTTCAGCGGCTTTGTGCAGGATAATATTCACTTCGATTCGTTAAGCAGGTTTTCGGCCACTGCCGGTGTGCGGTACAATTACAGTTTTCTGAACAATGAACTGATTGTAAGCCCGCGTGTGCAACTTGCCTACAAGCCGGAATGGGAGAAAGATGTAGTGTTCAACTTCTCCACCGGCCTGTATGCGCAACCGCCGTTTTACCGCGAAATGCAAAACGAGGAGGGCATAGTGAATACACAACTAAAAGCCCAGAAGTCTTATCACGTAGTATTAGGTTCGGATTATAATTTCAAGATGGGCAACAGGCCGTTTAAGCTGAAAGGCGAAATATACTATAAAGACCTTTGGGATATAGACCCGTATTTCTACAACAATGTGCAGATAGAATACACAGGTAAGAACGACGCCATAGGCTATGTATATGGCGGTGAGATAAGGCTGTATGGCGACATAGTAAAAGACGCGACCTCATTTATCAGCATAGGCATGATGAAGGGTATGCAGAAGATAACAGATAGCAACAGCTTGCCGGGGTACAGAAACTATTTTCCTTTGCCCTCAGACCAGCGTTTTATGCTCGGTATGTATTTTGAAGACTACCTGCCACACAACAAAAATTTCAAAGTCCACATCAACATGATGTATGCCACCGGCCTGCCGGTAGGTCCGCCCATAGGCCACCTGTACGAAGATGTAATTCGCCTGCCCGACTACAAGCGGGTGGATATAGGCTTCTCGGCGCTGTTACTCGACGCAAAACGCAAAGAACGCCCCATACACAGCTTCCTGAACAATGTGAAAAGCATCTGGGGCAGCCTGGAGGTCTTTAACCTGCTGGATATACAAAATACCCTCTCCTATAGCTGGATACAGGACCAGACCAGCCAGAACACTTATGCAGTGCCAAACCGCCTCACATCAAGGCTGCTGAATGTGAAACTGATCTTTAAATTTTAGATAAAATTATTTATATGCTTTAAAACCTTTGCCAGCAGCAGGTTTCAGCGGTGTGGATATTTTTATCAGAAAAACATTTTGCGGGAAACAGTATATCCTTATCTTTGCGCTCCCAAACACGAAAGTGGAAGGGAAATTTCAGTTCTTTTTTTATGGTTTCGTAGCTCAGTTGGTAGAGCAATACACTTTTAATGTATGGGTCTTGGGTTCGAGTCCCAACGGAGCCACTTTTAACATAAAAGCCTTCCTGCAAAATGTGGGAGGGCTTTTTAGTTTTGCAGACGGACGATTGAAGACCAGTTGGGAATAAATTTGCTTACAGAATCGCATTAAAAAATACTTTGTTAATTTCATTTTTGTATTTTCGCTTTCTTTAACTGAAAATCAGAAGGAATGTAATAGTATGTTTTTTCATTTTTTTAAAATCTCAAAATGATAACTCGGATAGAGATAGATGGTTTTAAAACTTTTCAGCAATTTTCTGTTGATTTTGCTCCATTTGTAATTATAGCCGGTACAAATGGAAGCGGGAAAAGCAATTTGTTTGATGCGCTTATGCTATTAAGTAGTATTTCTGAAAAAGATTTGAAAGAGGCTTTCGCAGAACAAAGAGGAGAAGCACGCGAGTTATTTACACAATACAGCAATACATCTTATGCAAGTCAAATAAAACTTGCCGTTGAGTTATTTATTGACAAAAAGGTAAAGGATGATTGGGGAAATGAAGTAGAATTATCCCATACGCGTTTAAGGTACGAAGTACATGTTGAAAAAAGAACTGACCTGAAAAGTAGTATAGAAAAATTATTTGTTATTTATGAACAACTAAAACCAATTGAAATACTTAAAGATCATTGGTTTAAAAAATATGCAAAAGAAATTTTTTGGAAACCGAGTAATAAAAGCAAAAATTACAAACCATATATATACACTGGTATTAAAGATGAAATCCTTGCAATTTCACTAAGACAAGATGGCTCAAGAGGTGGTAAACCAACACCAGCTAAAGAATTGGAACGAACCATATTAAGCAGTGTGAACTCAACAGATTTTCCTCATGCTTATGCAGTACGTAAAGAAATATCAAGTTGGCGTCTATTGCATCTTAATCCGGTACAAATGAGAGAGCCTTCTCCAATTCTTGGCCCGGATAAAGTAAATGAAGATGGTAAATATTTACCATCTATGTTGTGGCGTTTGGAAAATGAAGAAAAAGGAATATTAAAAGATATTTCAAGGAGCATTCAGAATCTGTTACCAAATATTTCATCAATTCGCATTGATGAAGATAAATCAAGGCAGCAATTTATATTGTATGCAAAATCCCCTGACGGCAGAGAGTTTTCTTCCAGAGTTCTATCGGAAGGCACATTGCGAATAATGTTGTTATCGGCAATGAAATATGATGAACAGCATAGTGGCTCGCTTTGTTTTGAAGAACCTGAAAACGGTATTCATCCATTCAGAATGAAGAATATGCTAAAATTATTAAAAAGTCTGAGTACAGATTTCAGTGATAAGGATGATGCAGACTTGCCATTACGACAAGTAATTATCAATACACATTCACCATTGCTTGTCAAAGATTATTTCGATAATGAGAAAGAATTCAATGGATTGTTTTTCTATGCTCAATTAGCTACTTATGTTATTCCTAAAAGCAAAACTGAATATAAAATCACAATACTCAATTCTGGGCATTCGGTTACTGATACTGATATGTTTCCTGAAACTTTACCATCTGGCAGGCGATTAAGCAAAGTGGAGATAATTCATAATTTAAATACTGATGATGCCGAAAAAGGCTTTTTAAAAATGTCGAAAGAATAATTTATGCCATTATCAATAACGCTATCTTTTATTGGGGAAGGAACGACCGATGACCGGTTTATACCGAATATTTCTGAACGCCTAATTAAACAATTATTAATTGAACAAAACAGGGAAGCAACCATAATTGAATGGAAGTCAATTTATAAAACAGGCGAAAATTTTGTTGAAATAATGCTGAATGCTGCCATAGAAGCAAAATCATCTACTACTTTGATAGTTCATTGTGATGCCGATAATACAACAGCCCATAATGTAATTCAAACAAAAATTCAACCGGGCATAGATGCGATTGCAAATTATAAGGATGAGTGCTGTAGGAGCATAACTGTTGTAATCCCTATTTCAGAAACGGAAGCATGGATGCTGGTTGATAAGGATTTATTAAAAGAGGAAATGAATACAGCGCTTTCTAATCATGATTTAGGATTGACATACCAACTGAATAAAATAGAAAAAATTGCGAAACCTAAGCGAAAAATTGAGGATGCTATTGATTTTCATCACCAATCGCTTTCCCGTAAACGCAGAAAAAGCGCCGTTACTATTGGTGAATTATATGAACCGATAAGCCAACAAATAGAATTAGAGAAATTGGAAGTTTTAGAATCTTTTAAAAGTTTCAAAGAAAATCTCATTAACGCTTTGAAAGGGGAGCATATTTTGAATTAAACTTTACTAATCAAGGGCGTATGGCGTTCTATCACAAACCCTCAACCTGCTCCAATAAGCCAACATCAATTTTCCACTTTGCGAGGTCTCTTTCATAAGCAGCCTGGGTTTTAGTGAGCCGCAAGGTATGTGGCGACTTTTTCTTGATGGTTTCCATTTTCAGGTCTATGGTTACATTTCTTATAGCATTTTCCATTTCTGTGCGAAATCCCTGTGCTTTCTGATAATCAAAAACCTCTAACACCGGGGATTGCAGAAAATCTGATAAAATTTTCCACACTTCTTTATAGTCTTTATAGCCGGAAGTAACATCTGGTAGAGATCTCGACCAGTCGGCGGGGGGCTGTGGTTTATTATTCACCCTATGTTTTAAATCTTCTTTACAAACAGCAATAATTTGTTTGGCTATCGGTGTTTTTTCATTAGACTCCAGGATCACTGTCAATAATACATCGTTTACATATTCTCTTGTCAACTCTTTTGTAAAAGCATTTGTTACATTTCTTTGCCAGGCAACATGTATAGCCCTCAGTATGCCTAATGCCAATACGTTTCGTAAAATATCTTTTGCTGTTGCCTGCTCTTTTTTACCCGATAGGTTTAATAAATTCAAATAAGCGGGCAATTGTTCTGTTTGCTGAAGCACAAAATTTTTATAAGCATGAATATTATTTGCAAGCAGGTTGTTCAGAATAATAAGGAAGTGCTTTGTTGCGGCGAGTGAGCCTGAATTGGCAACTGTAGTAAATATTTTTTCAAAACAGGTGTATGGGTAAGTATCAAACAAGTTCATCCAGTTTTCAACAGTGATGTGCCTGAAACGGGCTACCAGGAAGTCAGACGCCTGTTTTGATAAATAAACAGCATCTTTCACATTTACCAGCCAGTTTACAAACGGGGTAAAATCTGGTTTTGCATCCCAATTATTTGCGTGAATGCAAGACTCCGCCAGTTGTTTCGCCAATTCTTTGTCAGCTGCTGTAAGGCTTTTCCATTGCTTGTTATAGTAGTCAATCCATTCCAGTTTGTTGTCCGGGGCAAGGTTTATAAGCACATCATAATGGTATTTTTTGGGCCACAAAAAAGCAGCGCCATAATGATACCAATACTCCATTTGCATACCTGCATTGCCGGTGTAGCCTTCGGCTTCTTTTTCCACAGGCTCATCTTCATTCAGCTTGATGGCGGAAATGAGATCTTTTTCTTCAAACTGAATATTCTGTAACGGTGGCAGGCCACCTTCCATCCAGTGTTTAACGTTTATACTTTCATCATAAATCTCACCCATTGTACCGTTTTCCAGGTCGTCATCGTCATAAAAATCGTCATAATAAGAACGTCTCCTGGAACGGGATGATCTGCTGCTGTTTATTTCCAACTCACCCATTTGATAGGATGTGACCAGCCCGAATTTTAAATAAAACCCGGCTATTTGTGCCGCTTGTACCAGCGCTTCCGCTTTTGGGCGGTCATTGAGTTTAAGGGCGTCCATTGTGAAATTTTCGGGCGTATATTGATGTCCCAGCAGCACGATTTTCGGCATATCCGTTTCATCTTCACAGGTTTTCAGAATTGCGGCCAGCCTCTGTGCATAGCTACCCAACGGATTGTGTTCTATTTTTTCTGCACCCTTATTCTGAACGAGATTGTAAACCAAGCAAACCCTGTATCCTGAAGTAATGGGTTTTATTTCGTGTTCGCAGTCGGCATAAAATGCTGCATAGGGTATCTGGTATTGGTTGGCTGCTTCAGAAAGATCAATGGTTTCTTCCCGTCCATCGAATCGCACCAATAATTCACCCCCGGTATGGATGGACGGCAATGCTATGATGAGCGTACCAAACATGCCTTTTTCTTTTTCAGAATCTTTGTGTGTTACAAAAAAATCACCTTTTTCATATACCAGCAGTTTGTAGAGATTTGCAGTTACTGAATATCCTTCGAGGCCTAAACCGGGTTTTATCTGTTCTATAATTTCTTCAATAAATTTTCCCCAATCTTTATTTTTGAAACCTATTTCTGTAGCGTCAATTTCCCATGCGCTTCTTACAGTAGTATCAAGTATAGTTTCACTCCCTTTTCCGAAAGGCGCTTTATGAGCTACCTTTATCATATCCTTTACCTGGGCGGCATTGATGGGAAACCCGATTTCATCCAACTCACGGATAACCATGCCTGGGAAAATAAAAGGTTTGGTATCACTGCTCACAAAGGAACCGCTTCCTTTTATTTCGCCTAAGACACCCAATAATTGTTCTTTGAATCCTGCCATTGTTATTAGTTTATGCCTGGTAATATGCAAAATTAAAGTAAATACCCGTTGTTCCCAATGTTCCGCTTTAGCGGTTACCGGGAATGGCAAATATAAGCCGTTCTGTGAACGGACTTCTAAGCACAGCTATGGTATCCGCTGCACATACCCATAGTACCTGGGGTCGTTATTGCCGTTGGGCAACTCGTTGTAGGCGCGGTATAAGATGGTTTTATTCAGCAGGTCTATGCCGTAGAACTGCTTGCCAATGCCTTTTTGTATGATGTCATTTTCCTTTTTCAGCGATACGGTATCGGCAACATTTATCGTGGATTTGTATATAACAATGGGTACAAAACTGCCTGCAAGAATCTGGTAGTGTACATTCACTATCTCAGGTTTCGATTTTATTTCATTCATGGTATAAGGGAACATGTATTTTTCGTCTGTCTCCTTTGTTATGGAGTCGGAAAAATGCGTTATTTCTGCTGTTTTTTTATATTGGAATGTACGCCCGCCGGGAGCAATGCAGTTTTTTGCAAGGGCCATAGTGCAGGCAGCATCAAGAAGGTAGCCGTTTTTTTGTTGCCCCATCGCGTAATAATATTGTTCCACGGCATTTTTGCTGCGCAGGGAATAATTTTCGCCATATAGGTTGCTTACTTTCCATTTTCCATTAATGTTGGTATAAACAAGTGTCAGCATCACTTCATCGGTAGTGTCGCCTGCTACCAGCATAGCGAAGTAGGTTTGCGGGGCTGGGCTGGCAAACTTAATAGTATAAGCGCTGTCTCCTTTGCCCGATGCAAGTGTGATGGTGTCTTTAGCTTTTGGACACTTAATATAAAATTCATCGAATACCCTGTAGTTATGGCCCTTCATCACCTGTTGCATATTAGGCATAAATTTTTTTGCAAAATCAGGACCAAGCTGGTTCATCAGCGTATCGGAAAATAGTTGGGTCAGTTTTTCATAGTTATTCTCGCACATAATGGCATATATTTCGCCATTCAGCGCGGTCATAGTGGCTTTCACTTTGGGGTCAATCGCTTCATTTTTCCATACCTGATCTTTGCTGGTGCAGCTTTGCGACAGGAACAATATAAAAACTACAACCGGCAGGCATTTCTTCATTGCAAGTGATTTTGCCGGTAAGGTAAGGATGTATTTTAAGGAAAAAATATTTTGGTGGGGAATTATTTAAGTTTTGTAACTGCAATAATGATACCTGCCAGCGCTATGAACGTACCAACAATCCATATTGTAAGCTGGTTGAAGCGTTTTTCCATGTCAATTTGCAATTTCAGAAAATCTTCACGTAGCAGCCCTATATCTTCTTTAGTGGCCAGTACATCTTTTTTTTCGGAGATCTTTGTTTCTATTATTTGCTCAATTTCAGTTACAACAATTCTTGCATCTTCATTATTATTGAAGTGCTTCCCTAATACTTCGAATATTTTAAGGCTTTGAGCCGCAGTCATAACTTATAATTTGATTTGTCAAAGATAATACATTCTCATTTGCTAATACCATTTTTTGACCTTTCCACTAAGGTAAGGATGTATTTATTAAGAACATTAACAAAATAAATTCGCCCTGCTACTTGTCCGTCTTCAATTTAATCATTCTGTTAATATTTATTCGTTACAGGGGAGTTTTACTTATAGCTTTGCATCAGACCAAGCGCCTGCGCCATGCACATTTATAAAATAACGTTCGTTAAGAACAAAATTGATTTGTGTAAGATCGCTGATGAAACGATAATGGAAGGTGACTGTATCTTTGAGCAGCATAAAGGGTTTCTGATCTATGCCCTGGTAAAAGCTGAAAACGAAACGAAGGCAAAAGAACGCGCAACAAATCTGATTGAACATATCTCACCAGAGTCATTGCCAGCTACAACAATCATTATCCCCTAATCATTTACCATTAACCATTAACCATTATTCCCGTATATCCATTTCCTTTATCAGGTTATCGGCATGGCCCATTTTGTCAACGAGGAAGAGGATGAAACGGATGTCGCAGACTATTGTCCTTTTATACTTTTTATCGAAGGCTATATCGCCGCTCATGGCTTCCCAGTTGCCATCGAATGCGGCGCCTATCAGTTCGCCCTTTGCATTCATAACCGGGCTGCCGGAGTTGCCGCCGGTAATATCGTTGTTGGTGATAAAGTCGGTATGCAGCGTACCATCCTTATCGGCATAGCGGCCATAGTCTTTTGCTTTATACAAGTCTATCAGTTCTTTGGGTGCGTCGAATTCATCGCTGCCGGGCTTGTACTTGGCAACAAGGCCGTCGAGCGTAGTGAAGTAGTTGTAATGCACCCCGTCCTGCGGCTCATAACTAAGCACCTTGCCATAGGTGATGCGCATGGTAGAGTTAGCGTCCGGGTACATCAGTTTGTCTTTATTTTCCAGCATTATTTCATGCACATATTCTTTGCTCAGTTCGGCTTTCTTTTTATTGAAGGCTTCTATTTTCGGGTAGAAGTTTTTAGTAAAGTTTTCGGCATAGCTCATGGCGTAAATGATAGCCGCGTCATTCTTCAATTTTTCAAAAGAAGGCACTTTTAAATAGTCATTGAACTTATTGCTGTCGGTAAGGAAGGTATGAGCAAACACATAGGTAGCGTAGTCTTTGTAGGTATCGTTATTAATTGTTTTCTTGTTTTTGAAGATCACTTTGTCATAGATGTCCGGCAGTTCGTCCTTTGGTATGTTCTGGTAAAAAAGACGGGTCATTTCTGCCATCATTTCTTTTTCCGTGCTTATGTCAAACTCTTTCAGGTTGGCGCGGTAAGCCATCTTTGCCATGTTGGTATATTTCTTCAGCGTGTCATCGCTCATTATGGCTTTTTTGTCCGTTTTTGTGTTGCGTTCATAAGCGTCATACAATGGTTTCAAAGACAGCGCCATCCTTGCTATTGCAGATGCGCGGAAACATTCGGTATAATAAACATTGTGCAGGGCATAGGGCTTGTAGTCGGCATAGATCAGGCTGTATTTACCCAGCAGCCCGGCGTCCATATTGTTTTCGCGTTCCCATGCCGAGAATTTGTCTTCGCTCTGCGCTTTTTTCTCCACCACATTCAGGCGTTTCAGTTGTTCCGTTTGGCCTATGTAGTATTTCCAGTAGTTGGCTATGCGGGAGTAGAGCGATGTAAGCTGTAAATAAGTACCCTTGTTCAGGTCCATGTGGCGGCGCATGATGGCCAGGCGCAGGTCGCGGCAGGCAACTATGGCGGGGTTGGTAACATTCACCGCAAGGTCCACGCCATAAGAAACTTCGTAGCGGTTGGTGCGGCCGGGGTAGCCGTAGATCATGGCATAATCACCTTCTTTTTCTCCTTTTATAGATACCGGCAGGAATTTTTTGGGGTGGTAGGGTACATTGTCAAGGCTGTATGATTTAGGCTCGTTATTTTCATCGGCATATACCCGGAACATGGAAAAATCGCAGGTGTGGCGCGGCCACATCCAGTTATCGGTATCGCCGCCATACTTGCCGAGCGATTTTGGCGGGTTGCCCACCAGCCGCACATCGGTATATCTTTTATACACCAGCAGGAAATACTGGTTGCCGTTAAAATAGCTGGCTACATTGGCCACATACTTCCCCTTCTCGGCAGACTGCTCCTCTATCCGCTTACGCACTTCATCAAATTTTTTGGTGTATTCATCGCCGGTTGCATCGCCGGTCGTTTCTTTTACAATATCGGTTACATCTTCCATGCGTTGCAGGAACAGCGCGGTTACTCCCTGTGCGGGCAGTTCTTCGGCCAGGCTATGCGCCCAGAAGCCATTATCCAGCAGGTTCCTGTCCACAGTGCTTAGTGTAGCAATGGCGTCGTAGCCGCAATGGTGGTTGGTAAGCAGCAACCCGTTTGCCGAGATCATTTCGGCTGTGCATCCGCCGCCGAATTGCAGTATGGCATCCTTCAGGCTGCTATGGTTTATGCTGTACAGGTCTTCTTTAGTGAGTTTCAGCCCAAGCCTTTGCATTTCTTCATAGTTCTTTCCTATCAGCATGGGTATCCACATGCCCTCATCGGCGCGTGCACCGCACATCATTACTACGGCAACAAAAAGCAGGAATATTTTTTTCATTCGGTTTTTTTTAAAAGAGAGGAGCAAATGTAATGCTACATTTTGAGGAATTATAATGGTACGTACTTAGTTGTATTTTTGTTGAAGTGCGCAAGAAAATTTTTTATTACCCACATTGGTATTGATTGTCAATGAACTATTTGAAAAATGTGGATAATTGTTGCCTGATTATTGCGCACTTTAGCTCATTTGTTGCTCTTTGTCTGAACCTGCCTACCGGCAGGCAGGCTATGCTTTATAATGATTAAAATGACAACTATGATGTATTGAGTTAGATAATATAATACAGTGCAATATCACATTTTCCGGTGAAAAAATAATGGGTGGCTTATGGGATATGCGATGTCTGAAAGGCTTTGCTGTGGCTATTATTATTATTTTCCTCCTTATCTCATCATATCGCATTGCTACGCATTTTGTATCGCACTTTTTGTCGGAATCACGGATTAGGCGGACTAAAAGATTTCACAGAATGTTTATTTGGGTGATGCCGGATTACAGTTTTATTTTGGCACAAAGGTAGGGTGGTTGTTGATGCGGGGCAATACGATTTATCTATGGGGTTATTGTGGTTAATGGTTAATGATTAGGTGCGAGAAAAGTGTGGCACACCTTTTTTTGGTGTGCCACACTTGGGTTAAGCAGACGCAAGCATTGCGCCGCTATTGTACCACTATTTTTTCTGTAAATCTTTCCCCGTTCACTGTTGCGGTGATGGTATAGGCGCCCGGCGGGGCGCCTGTTTTTATTTGTTGTTCTTTGTTGGTGGGGAGGGTGAAGGTTTTTATCTGTTCGCCGAGGATGTTGGTGATGGTTACGGTTGCGGTTTCATTGCTGCTGTAGGGCAGGGTTATGCCGAATGTGCCGCCTGACGGGTTGGGTGATACGATGAGGTGAGCGGGTGAAGCTGAGGTAACGGGCGCTATGCCTACTCCTGCGCCTGTATCAGTACAAGGAACTACTTCCATAGAAAAGAGGGCGTGGGATGCGCCGCAACTGTTGGTAACGGTATAGGAGATTATGGCTCCGCCAATGGTTTCGCCGGTTACTATGCCGGAGCTATTTACAGATGCTATGCCTGGATTGCTGCTGCTCCATGTGCCGCCGGTTATGGTGTCTTTCATGTGGGTGGTATCGAGCGGGCAGGTGATATACTTATCTGCGGTAAGCAGGCCCGCATCGGGTGTTGTGTTGACGGTAACGGATACAGACGCCCTGGTACTCCCGCAACTGTTGGTAACGGTATAGTAGATAATGGCATTGCCAAAGGATACACCCGTAACTATACCTGTGGCGCTGCCCACTGTGGCTATTGCCGCATTGCTGCTGCCCCATACGCCGCCTGTGGTAGCGTCTGCCAGCGGGGTTGTGGATGCAAGCGCACAAACAGCCGTGGAGCCGCTGATAGCCCCCACTACGGGCAAGGGATCAACGGTAATGGCTGTGGTGGTTGCGGCTGTGCCGCAGGCATTGGTAACGGAATAAGAGATAATACCCGTGCCGCCTGCTACCCCGGAGACTACGCCGGCGCCGCTGACTGTGGCTACGCCTGCCGTAGCCGAACCCCATACCCCGCCCGGGACAGCATCGCTGAGGTGCAGGGTTGCGCCCTGGCATACCGTATCCGCGCCTGTTATAGTACCGGCTGCGGGAAATGTAACTACAATAACGGTAGTGGTATCAACAGCAACGCCGCAGGCATTGCTGACTGAATAGGATATGACGCTTGTACCGGCAGACAGGCCGGTTACCACGCCGGCGCTGCTGACGCTGGCTATGCCGGGTGATCCGGAACTCCATGTGCCGCTGCCGGTAGCTACGGTATCACTGAGCGGGATGGTACTGAGGGCGCATATAGGTACGGAGCCGGTAATAGTACCCGCCACAGGCAGGGGTATGACGGTAACGGTGGCTGTGGCTACGGCTGTGCCGCAGCCATTGGTAACCGTATAGGCAATACCTGCCACACCAGCGGCTATGCCCGTAACATTGCCTGCCGCATCTATTGTGCCGGTAGTAGGCGTACTGCTGCTCCATGTGCCGCCCGTGGCTGTAACAGACAGCGGCGTAGCAGCCCCCGTGCAGACGGACGCCGCGCCGGTGATGCTGCCCGCCACAGGCAGGGCATTGACGGTAACGGTACTGGTGGCTACGGCTGTGCCGCAGCCATTGGTAACGGTATATTTTATGGTATCTGTGCCCGCGGAAATGCCGGTGACACTACCCGAAGCAGCTACAGTGCCGATAGCCGGAAGTGCGCTGCTCCATACCCCGCCTGGCACTGACGCGGATAGCGGGAGTGAGCTACCCGCGCAAAACGCCGCCGCGCCGGAAATGCCGCCCGCCACCGGCAGCAGGTTTACGGTAATGGGAAAGACTGCCGCCGCCGTGCCGCAGCTATTGGTAACGGAGTAGGTAATAACGCCCGTACCTGCAGCTATGCCGGTAACCGCAGTTGAAGATGCGCCTGCCGGGCCTACGGCAGCTACCCCGGAAGGGCCGGGATACCATACCCCGCCCGCCACGCTGTCTGCGAGGGTATCTGTGGCGCCGAGGCATAGGGAGGGGCTGCCGCTAATGGCGCTGGCGTAGGGCGCGGGGTTTACGGTAACGGGGTACTTGGCGCTGGTGAAGTAGCAGCTATTGGTGAGGGTATAGGTGATGGTATCTACGCCACCGCTTATACCGGTAGCTGTGGCAGCAGTACCAGCAGGGGTTACAGAAGCATTGCCGGTAACCACGCCCCAGGCGCCGCCGGTAAGGGACAGGGAAGCTGAGGGGCAGATAGCTGACCCCGTGCCGGTAATGGTGGCAAGGGGGGGTGGGGTGCAGATTTTGCGTACGGTATTACCTTCATCAGAAATATACATGTTCCCGCTTGCATCTATATATACACCAGTTGGCCCACCTAATTGCGTGGCAGTAGGCGCACTACCGTCGCCGGTATAGCCCGATGAACCGCCAATGCCGGCAACAGTAGAAATAATACCGGCAGCATTGACCATACGCACAGCATTATTACTAAAATCAGCAATATACAGATTTCCGCTGCCGTCCATAAACAGGTTGAGCGGATAATTTAATTTTGCTGTTGTAGCCGCAAAACCATCCCCGCTAAACCCTACGCTGCCTGTGCCGGCAACTGTAGTGATATAGCCGGAAGAACTGACCTTTCGCACACGATAATTATCTTCATCCGCAATAAACAGGTTGCCGCTGCCGTCCATAATAATACCGCAAGGTGTATTTAACAGCGCGGCAGTAGCAGGGCCATCATCCCCACCAAAACCATCAGCGGCGCCGCCTGTTCCGGCTATAGTAGAGATAATGCCGCTGGCATCTATCTTCCTGACACAATTATTGCCCTGTTCAGAAAAATAAACAATACCGCTGCCATCAATACAAATACCATAAGGTTTATATAATAATGATGCGGTAGCTGCATGGCCATCGGCGGTAAAACCGGGGCTTCCAGTTCCGGCAATAGTAGTAATTATGCCTGCTATGCTGACTTTTCGGATACAATTATTGCCATAATCTGCAATATACAAATTGCCGCTGCCATCAAAACATATATCTGCCACACCACGAAGCTTTGCTATGGTTGCCGGGCCACCATCTCCACTATATCCACTCATGCTTACACCACCAAGTCCGGCTACAGTAGTTATAATGCCTGTAGGGTTAACTTTACGGACGCAACAGTTTTCGAATTCGGATATGTATATATTTCCGCTGGCATCTGCACAAATATCAACTGGTTCTGCTAAATGCGCAGTTGTTGCCGGAACACCGTCTCCGCTGAAAATATAGGATAAGTCATAAATTCCTGCAAAAGTAGTAATGACCTGCTGGGAGTGGCAGGGGGGGATGGTGAAGAAAAGAAGTGCGAATAAAAGGATGAGTTTTTTCATAGGGGTGGATTTTTTTGTTTGAACTGGTTGTCTGAACTATTTGTCTGAACTATGATAAAAATGAATTTAATGATTGGCTATGAATTGTTGTCTGAATCACGGATTAATCAGATTAAAGGATCTCACAGATTTTTTTGTTTGTGTCGTCCTGAAAAAAGTTGACAGTTTTTAATGGTAGTCCTGCTACCGGTTGACAAAGACAGTTCCCGTCTTTGCCATCTTCCGCCCTTTGCCCTTTGCGGTACTTGGCCATACCCGCGCCTACTCGCTTTTATCCACCCGCTTGACGCGAGTTGAAATACCCTAACGTAAAGTTAAAAACAAAAAATAAAATATCAAAAAAATATTTTGCAGCGTGTATATAGATGTGCCACACCTCCGTAGGTGTGGCACATCTTGTAGCCTTGCCGGTTTTAATTCTTTATAAATTTTACTGTGCCGCAACTGCTTTTGCCGTTGAGCATTTCTATTATATAGCTGCCGGGGGTAAATGCGCAAATATCAATGGCCGTAGCGCTGCCTACAGACAGGCTGCCATTGAGTACCGCACGGCCTGCCATATCGGTGATGCTGTATTGCGTGGGTGCGTTATTACCCGCGCTGTTACTGATGGTGAGCGTTTCTGTAGCGGGGTTGGGATATACTTCCCATCTCTGCGTTTGCCCCTGCGGGGTGGCGCTGATGGCTCCCTGCCGGAACGCCAGCGTGGAACCGGCTGTGGACAGCTTGTATTCCGTAGCATCGCCACCGGCAGTAATATTAGCCCACATAAATAAATTGAGGCTTGTATCGCTGGTGTTCCAGTTGACCGGTGAACTGATGGATATGGACCAATTTGAAGGAAGCCATGAATCGCTTGTAGAAACCGGTACAACACCCACAGAATCCACGCAATAATAGCTGTTGGGGTTCAGCGTATAGCTGGTAGTGCGGTCTATAGCTTCCATAATGGCAATATCCGTATAACGCTGAAAACCCCTGATGTAGGGATATACCTGGTTAAAGTCTGATATACCCCCTGCTTTAGAAATACGTACAACCCAATACTGTAAATCAATGTATTAACTCAATACTGGAGACAGTTCCTTATTTTTGTCGGACGACAGTGCAAAATAATAAAAAAAATGCGGAGAGGATAAATGTAATTTTTGTACGCATATGAGGGGATTTTGTATATTTTGAATAATTTGTAATCAAATGTAATGATTAGAAGGTAAAAACTAATACAAAAACGTTATT
>Ga0206825_1097_pt1 | contig 16948 bp, 16 predicted proteins | sample Alteio_BWOrgCont_79_FD_152875 | JGI IMG/M metagenome (GOLD analysis project Ga0206825, IMG submission 152875) | Enriched cells from forest soil in Barre Woods Harvard Forest LTER site, Petersham, Massachusetts, United States -... | ecosystem: Environmental > Terrestrial > Soil > Temperate forest >...
TTTATAAAATAAAAACAAAGCAATTAAAGATACTACTGTAATCAATATGATCAAGTGCAAGTCACCATCTGTTACACCTAAAATGTTACCAAAAAGCATTGAAAATAAATCCCTGAATGATTTAGTGGTGCTGATAAGCATAATGCCGAATGCAAACATGATATTCGGAATCATGCCAACCAGGGTATCTTCATAAACCGATTCATCACGGGCCAGAAACCCTATCCCCAAAGCAGTCAGCACTGTCGCAATCAAAGCTCCGGCAAACAAACTTCCCCCCAATAAATACGCAATCACAAGTCCCGGTAAAGCACTGTGCGTCAAGGCATGGCCGACAACAGCCATCCGTCTTAGAACGACAAAGGTCCCCAAAGCCGCACAAAGCACACCAATGACCACGGCGGCTATAAGCGCACGTTGGATAAATACATACTGTAATGGATCAGTTAAATAATGCATGAATTGTCATTTCCAACATTCACAGTTCCTTGTCATTCCCGCGAAAGCGGGAATCCATAACAAAATAAATTCTTAATTGGATCCCCGATTAAAACATTCGGGGATGACGAACAACTGTGAGTGTCGGTCAATACGACCATTCGGACTTATGAGTTACCTTCGGTAACTCATGTCCTCATGTCAATTACAACCGCAATCTTTGTGTGTCGGGTCTTCTTTAATACCTGCACCGCTGGTCTTTTGACCGTCTTTCAAATAAATGGCGCTATCATAACGCCCTTCTTCCTGGTCATAATAATGGGTCGCCACAATCACTGTTTTGCCCTGGGCCTTGATTTTATGCAAGACCTCGCCGATGGTCTGGCGGGTGGCTGCATCAACCGCATTGAGCGGCTCATCTAACAAAAGTAAATCCGCATTTTGCGCCAAAGCACGTGCGATCAACACCCTCTGCTGCTGGCCGCCGGAAAGTTTACTGATCTGGCGGTCAGCCAAATCCAAACATTCATTTCTTTAAGGGCATGACGGGCGATTTCAATGTCCCTCTTTTGGGGACTTTTAAACCAGCCTAAATAAACATAGCGCCCCATCACCACCAAATCCAGGACACTAATAGGAAAATGCCAATCAATTTCGCTGCGTTGGGGCAAATAAACCACACGGTGATGACAAGCACCTAAAGGATGGCCAAATACACGGATACTGCCGGTACGGACAGGCAAAAGACTGCAAATGGCTTTGAATAAAGTTGATTTGCCAGCACCATTAGGCCCCACCAAGGCCAAGGCTGTGCCCGCTGGAACGCTAATGTCAAAATCCTTAAGGGCAAGCTTCTCCTCAGAAGCATAGGAAACCCCTAATCCTTTTATTTCCAAGGCTGGGGCTTTGGGGTCAGGGTTGCTATGACGGTGTTGGCAATAGGGAAATTTCATTTAATAACTTCAATCAAAACTACTTTTTACTCATCTTATAATTTTATTTTTTTCCACAAACTTGGATCTCTTCGTGCATGAAGCACAGCAAGTACAATAATTTTGTGACCAACCACAACATAAAAGACTCCAAAAGGAAAGCGACGGGTTAAATTTCTACGAACATCCTGATATATAAATGGATAAGTTACCGGGGTGCGGCTAATTTGAGCTATAGCGACATCAACACAACGTAAAAATTCCCTGCCAAGCCCTGGGACGCGATCTTCATACCAACCGTAAGCGCCTCGTATATCCTCCTCAGCTTCCAGTCGAATAATAAGATCATATTTCATTTTCTGGACAAAATTCTTTTTTTAACTTCTTTCCAAGGAGAACCAGCAGAAGGGTCATTGTGGTAGGCAACTAAACGTCGATCGAGTTCTTTTCTTTGTTTTTCTGTCAATGGAATCGCTTCCGGGATAGCAGCGACACTATCCCAAACATCTTCGACTAATTGAATTCTTTCCGAAACACCTAATTTTAAAATATTTGCTATAGAAATTCCATTGCGCATAGTGCGTATCCTTTTTAAATCTGCTTATTTAAAGGATATATCAAAACTTTCCCTTCTGCAACCAAAATCACAACCGCAAATGGGAGCCACTAACCTCTCGCCGCAGTCGTTGCCATGTCTAAAATTGATAGAGGGCTATCTATTGAAGTGATTTTGAGGATGATTCCCTCAACACCCGTAAAATTCCCCTTGCGGAATTCCGCGACCATGGCTGGATTGAATTTCATCTCAATATTATTACCTTCTTGGGTCACATCCAAACCCATGTTCCTGGCATTAAGGTCGATACCACCGGGGTTAAAAGGAGATTTGTCTACACCATGATGTGCCATGGCATGGTTAATTTCGCTCGAAGGCATTGTACCCAGCGCCACCCATTTCCATATCTTGCCCGCTGACATCGCTTGATTATCCTTATCAGCAACAGAGCCAATTTTATCAAGTATCGAGAGATATTTATTATACTTACCTGTATTTTGAAGTGATGCTTTAGTATCAGCTATAAGATAATCTTGGACAGTCCTTGAATATGACCCTGTCAAAGCTGTCTTAGTAACTTTTCTACTTTTTTGATCATAACGCATAATTGTGCCTTTGCCCGTATCAAGAATATCATACCTCATGATAACAAAAGAGGACGAAACAGTGAGCCTGAGACCTTGTGACGTCTTCATAATCTCAACCTGCCTTTTATTGCGTAAATTCCTCACTAAATCTATGTGCCTTCCAACCGTTGATGGATCCACCAATTTCATATAAATATTAACTTGATTTAAAAAGCTCTCCCAAACAGCCTCTCCTGGCACAGCACTGATGATAAAAGGATGATGTTCTTTACGATTTTCCGTATAGTCTAATGTATCATCCCCCCCACGCAAAGTTATGCGGCCGTCAGGATAAATACGATATCTGTCATCCTGTTCTGAAACTAATTTAGTAATAGCCAAACCACCGTCTTGCATGTCTTGAAACGCAATATTATCTGATTTCTCCATGTTATCGTCAAAATTAAATCGAACATTTCGCCCCTTAATCGCCTCTCTTACATCATGAATAAAATCTGCTAACCCTGAATCTTTACTGGGATGCATATCATACAGACTTTCCATAATAGCTCTTTGCGCTTGGAACCCTCTTGGCGAACGTGGTTCCGACTCTCCACCTAGGGCCTTTTGAAAAGGAAGAAAGACAGCCTTACCGGTGTTTAAATCAATTGCCACAGCTTCCTCTGGCCCAGCTTGTTTTAATGGTACAAACAAAGTGTCCCCCTCTACCCGGACCCTTTCACGCATACCCCTGGCTGGCTCTAAACCCTGGGGATCATTTTGATGTTTGGCAACTAATCTCGTTATATTCTCTACCTCTGTTAACAAGGTCTCCTGTTGACCTGGAGAACTCTTTTTATCGATGACCCACGCTAAGAATCTCAGACATCTTCTCATACCTTCATTCCATCCCCATCCTAAACTATCTGGTTTGAATTCCTGCAACACAGTCCCGTCCGGAGTATAAGTAACAGTTTCATTTGTAAAATCGATCTTGTAAATTATAGACGATTTAGCACCTGGACCTGGAGAAAGTGAAACTTTAAAAGCATCTTTATCTGTTTCTTCGATGACCTTGGCCGGTTTTGGGACATCCCTCATGTTCTGACTAAATGTGTGCTTACCAGGATCAGCGAAAGGTAGCAGACGACTCACAGCTGAAGCGACTTGGGCAGGACCTTGAGTTTGAAACATCCGACCAAGGGAAAGGACTATTGTCGCAACTACAGCCACCGTGACAATTACCGCTTGGAACCTTGTACTCATGGCCTGATTTATTTCCTCTCTGGTAACCGTTGACACACGCTGAACCTGCATGGCAAAATTACGGTCTATCCCTCCGGAGAAGTACTTTCTTCCCACTGACTGCTGGCTGGCAGCATCTACGTCTTCCTTAATGTAATTAAACACACCCTTTTTATACGCTTTCAAATATTGATCATAGATCTTTTCCTTCACCCTTGGATCATTAGACAGCACACCGCTGGTTTTTCCTTTATTACTGTAAACTTGATTAAGCAAGGCATCTTTAAGCGCTTGCTTATACCATGTGGCAAGGATCATGGAATAAAATATCTGGCGCAAAGACGCAAAATTCTTTCCCTGGTTGACTTCTTTTTCGATTTCGGGAAGGATGATTTGACGGATTATTTGGGAGCTTAAAGCATGAGTTCCTTCCCCCTTGTGGGGAAGGTTAGGAAGGGGGTTAAATACCCCTCCCACAGGGGGAGGGGTATTATATTTTTGTAAAGCCAAGTAATCCTCTTCCAGCATCACCTTTAAGTGCGCGCCTATCACGTACCCTACATTGTTGCGCTCCAAAACCTTGGCCTTGTCTGCGACGATCCATACTTTGTTAAACGTATTGACTGGTATCTCAGTGCTGCCGAACATTTGTTGTGATTTGGAGTAAACCGTATTCCAGAATTCTTTACCTAATTGCTTTTCCGGGTAAATAAGCGAGGCTGTTAATTGTTTCAGGATATAATCCTGTGCAAGCATGTCGCGGCCAAGCTCGGTTTTACCCAAATCCTGGCTGATCATCCGGTTTTTCTCATAGGGTGAGAGATTGACCCAAAGATCGTCTTCTTTGATAGTCAACGCGGCCAGGAAATATTTGATTAATTTTTGGGCTTCGGCTTTGAATTGCGGGCTATTGACGTTAAGGCCGGATTTACCGGTATCCATGATAAAATCAAACAAAAGAGGATTCTCAGGATGCACCTTTAGCCCTTGCATCATGACCGGCATATAGGCGGGGCTTAAATTGACCATGGTACCTGGAGCTGGTAAACCTAGCAAAGTATCTGCATGTGCATTAGGGAAAGGCCCCATACTTGTCAGGAAAAAGCAAAAAATAACAGTAAAGCTAAGGATTCTTTTAAACATAAAAAACAGTCCTTTTATAAATAGTAATTCTGTGTGTAGAAAGCGGTATCTTAACTGAAGGATAACATATACCGGAGGTTTGTCAAGGCAAGCAGAATTGAAATAGATTGATGTAAACCCCTTTTTCTTAAATATTATTTTAAGTATTGTTCAAAGACCCTAACATTGTATCTTATCATTTTTAAATACGTCCCACCCTCACTGCCGACAGGCCCCAAGGCGTCGGTATACAATTCAGGCCCCACTTGGACACCGGCTTCTTTAGAAAGCGTCTGGGCTAATTTAGGATTGGCCATGTTCTCTGAAAAAATGGCGTGAACACCATTAGCTTTAATGATATCTAAAAGCTGTACTGTCTGCTGGGCCGAAGGGTCTGAGGCTTCTGTGGTGGCAGATGGAATAACAGCGCCGATAATTTTAAAACCATACGCTTTAGCAAAATAGCCTAACGCATCGTGATTAGTGACTAATTTACGCTTATCTTCAGGAATGGTAGCAATTTGGCTCTTGACCCAAACATCCAGGGCCTGGAGTTTTTGAATATAATCATTAGCATTGGCGGTGTATTTATCTTTACCTGCTGGATCAAATGCAATAAGCGCGTCGCGGACATTTTGAGCGTAAAGGATGACATTAGCTACATCCTGCCATGCATGAGGATCAGTTTCCTTGGGATTATCTTCAAAAATCCTTGGGGTCACCCCTTTGGAAACAACGACACGTTTGGCTTTTGAGCCGCTGGCTGAATACAACTTGTCTAACCAATGCTCCAGATGTAAACCATTCTCAAAAACAATATTGGCCTGAGAAATATTTACAGAGTCAGCCGGGATTGGCTCATATTCATGAGCATCTCCATCTGGTCCGACCAAAACAACTAAGTCAACAGTATCACCTGCGACATTCTTAACCACATAACCTATAATGCTGATGGTGGCAATCACCTTAGGTTTATCAGCATGGGCTGAAGTTAATCCTAAGCCAATGATAAATAAAACCAACAATGCCCCCTTACGGATATCTAACCACTTTACAAGTTTACTCATTTTCCCCTCCCCTTACCCCTCCCGCAAGGGGAGGGGAATTGCTAGTTAATATCAAGTAGAAATATTTTCTATTTAGAATTTAAAAAAATTTATTCGCAGAGGCGGACACAAGGTCTGCGCCTACTAGAACAATATTCTGCTGTGCTTATTCTTAAATGAGTCATATTCCTTTTGTATCTCAACAGCTTTGACATTGTTCCCTGTTTTTTTGTAGCAATCAAGCAAGAACCCAAGCAGGGTTTGCATGCTATTCAAACTGCGGAATCCCAATGTGCCGTGGCGGTATTTTAAAATATCAGCATCTAATAAAGCTGCCGCACGAGGGCCAGCACTCCTAACACGTTCAAAACTCTCAATAGCTTTGGCAAAATCACCCTTCGCATAATAGGCTTGGGCCAGCTCAAAAGAAGCCGCTCCCTTATCTTCAGGATCGAGTGATAAAACTCTTTCAAAAGCAGCAATAGCGTTATCCGTTTGTGACAAATCCATATAAGCATACCCTAAAGATGTCCATGCCTGTTTATTGCCTGGGTCAAGAAAAAGGATTTTTTTACAGATACGGACCGCGTCACTATAAGAAGAATTCACAGAATAAGATGTTACGCGCACAAGCATTTGACCTATGATGAATGACCGCGAAAGAAACAATAAAACCCCCACGACCAGGATAGACAATGCCCACCTGCTGTTAAAAGACAGGGAATCCTTTGCATGGTTGTGCCCGTGGCCATCATGGTCACAGGAGCATCGGTCAGCATGTGAATGTGTTGTTGTCATTGGTATTAAGCAAGCGTTACTAAAAAAATCCCGGAAACAATTAGAATATTCCCTACGAGAAAACTGATGACCCCTTCCAAATGCTGGGTTTTAGGGAGCAATCGTTTTAAGATACTTGATGAAAAACCTATCACTAAAATCGGCAGGCTTTGGCCTAAGGCAAAGCTAAAAAAAACAACACCTGAATATATGAGCGAACCTTTAATAGCAATCAAACTGGCAATGAGTAATAGTACCGCGCCACAGCAAGGACAGGCCGGCATCTCCAAGAACGCGAACAGCATGCCGAAAATAAAAGCTGACGGCAAGGTCTTAACGCTTTTAACCGCGTTTTCACAATGTGTGTTGATGCCATCCTTGCCAAAAGAAATCAATCCCGCAAAAAACATGCCGCCTAAAATCATTAAAAAACCTAATACCAGATAAAGATACTGGCTGATCGCAACTAACTTAGAAGCAATATGGGCAATCGCCCCAAAAAGCATTCCAATGAAAGTGTATGAAATGATTAGGCCGCAGGAAAATGCGATGGAAAGAAAAAAACCCCTGTGCTCTGTTTCTGATCTAGAGGACACAAGCCCCAATAATACCGGCAACCTTGCGATGGTGCAAGAACTTAAGGAAGCCACGGCCCCGGCAAAGGCAACGGCGATCAAGACTTCTAGCAATGATCCCCTCAACAGGATATTTTGGATATAGGCAACCATACTACTGACAAGCCTTACAAATACCATTCACTTGCATGGAATGGCTTAAGATTTTATACCCCTTAACGCTCTTAATATCAGGGAACTGGCAAACTGGAAAATCATCCACCTTGCCGCATTCGACACACACAATATGGTGATGGTGATGACCACTATGGTCGTGACATAAAGCATAATAACGCTTGCGGTCTTCGCGGTCAATCCTAATCAGGATACCCTGTTTTACAAAAAGGTCCAAATTGCGATAAATACTTGGTAAGCCAGACTGTTTGAACGTCTTTTTTAGATGGTCCCAAACAATCTCCGGCGTCAGGCATTTGTCCTTTTGGTCAAAAAGGTCTAATATCGCCCTGCGCTTAGGGGTAATTTTAAAATGGTCCTGCTTTAATTTCTTTAGATGATCTGTGTTCATACATAAATAGGCCTGTCCCTCTCTGGGGCAGGCACGTTATCTGATTTGCCATAAAATAAACAGAAAGTATTTCTATTTATGATACCCCCATCATCCTTAATGTCAACTATTTTAAAAAGTTGGGATCTTCCAAATTTCCTTGGAATATTCCCGGATGGTCCGGTCTGAGGAAAAATAGCCGCTTTGGGCCACATTGATAATGGATTTTTGGGCCCACTCATCTTTATTCAGATACATTCTTGAGACTTGGTCCTGGGTCTGGCAATAGGATTCAAAATCCGCACAGACTAAATACGTATCATGCTGGGTCAACGAATGGATAATGGGAGCAAAAAGCTTGATGTCATGCGGGCTAAAAAAACCGCTTTGGATGAGTTTAAAAACTTCCTTGAGCATTGGATTTTGGTCAATATATGCTTGAGGATGATACCCTTTGTGTTTAAGAGCATCCACCTCATGCGACTTTAGGCCAAAAATAAAAATATTTTCTTCCCCCACGGCCTGGGCCATTTCAATATTGGCCCCATCTAAGGTGCCAACAGTCAGGGCACCGTTCATCATGAATTTCATATTACCTGTCCCTGAAGCCTCTGTCCCGGCGGTGGAGATCTGCTCGGACAAATCACTGGCGGGAAATATCTTTTCCGCCAAAGACACCCGGTAATTCTCCAAGAAAATCAGCCGGATCTTATCATTGACAGTTTTATCCTGATTAATGATATCAGCGATGCTATTGATAAATTTAATTGTTAATTTGGCCATATGATACGATGGGGCCGCTTTACCACCGATCATAAAAGTGCGTGGATAGATAAACTCTTTAGGATTATGTTTCAACTTTAAGTATTGCGAAATAATATAAAACGCAAAAAGGATTTGGCGCTTGTATTCATGGATACGCTTGACCTGCACATCAAAAATAGATTCAGGGTCAAGACTGATATTCATACTAGATTTAATATACCGGACCAAGGCTTCTTTATTTTGCTTCTTTATGTCCATCCATCGCCCACGAAAAGCCTTGTCGCTTTTAAGCGTATTGAGTTTTTCTAATTTGTACAAATCCATCACCCAACTATCCCCTAGTTTTTCTTTTAACAAAGAAGACAACCGCGGGTTGGCCTTTAAAAGCCATCGACGCTGGGTGATGCCGTTGGTCTTATTATTGAATTTCTCCGGATAAAACTCATAAAAATCTTTAAATAACTTTTCTTGAAGCAAGTCCGAATGCAATTTGGACACCCCATTGACAAAAGAGCTGCCTACAATGGCCAGATATGCCATTCGGATCCTTTTAGAATGCCCCTCCTCAATGATCGACATGCGGCTCAAACGATCATTGTCACCAGGATAGCGCAAAGCAACACTTCTTAAAAAATGGGCATTAATATCATAAATGATTTGCATATGGCGAGGCAAAAGTTTCTCAAATAGGTCAATGCTCCAACATTCCAAAGCTTCAGGCATCAGGGTATGGTTGGTATATGCAAACACCTTGGTCGTAATATCCCAGGCTGTTTGCCACTCAAAATCATATTCGTCAAGAAGCAACCTCATCAGCTCCACAATGCCCAGGGTCGGATGAGTATCATTTAGTTGAATGACTATTTTTTTAGGCAGATCATTAAGATCAGGATTTTCTGACTTAAAACGTCTTAAAATGTCGGACATGGATGCCGCTGTAAAAAAATACTCCTGCTTTAAGCGCAACTCCTTGCCCTGACTTCTCTCATCAGATGGATAGAGGACCTTGGAAATATTTTCAGACAGGATTTTCTTATATACAGCGTGTTCATAATCGCCGGATTTAAAATAATCGAAATCAAACTCTTCAGTTCCCCTAGCAGACCAAAGGCGCAAGGTATTAACAACATCATTTTTATACCCCGGGACCGGAAAATCATAAGGAACAGCCAGCACATCATGGGTGTTGACCCATTTATATTTTAGCTTACCCTTTTGATCATGGTCTTCCTGAATTTGGCCGTAAAAACGGACATTGACCGTATTTTCAGGACGCTCAAATTCCCAAGGATTGCCACTACGAAGCCATTCATCCGGCAGCTCTACTTGAAAACCTTCCTTGATCTTCTGATGGAATATCCCGTAATCATAGCGAATCCCATAACCATGCGCCGGCACGCCAAGGCTTGCCATGGAATCAAGAAAACAGGCCGCAAGCCTCCCTAAACCACCATTGCCTAAACCAGCATCAACCTCTTCTTCCCGGACCTTTTCCATATCCAGCCCTAATTCATCCAAAGCATCAGTCGCTTGGGCCTCTATCCCTAAATTATACATATTATTGCCCATCAAGCGCCCGATCAAGAATTCCATAGACAAATAATAAACCCGTCGGACATTCTTTTTATGGTATCCCTGCTGAGTTTTGATCCATCGCTCCACGATACGGTCCCTGATGGCCAGTGAAAGTGCCATAAAGTTATCGTGCATGGTTGCGGTGTATTGGTCTTTGGAAAGAGTGTACTGTCGATTCATCTGAAACGACAATCTTAAAGCTTCCTTGGTCATTTCTTTGGTCGAAACAAACCAATCAGCTTGTTTTTTAAGGCTGGACGACATGGGCACTCCAATTTATTTTGAGGCAGTTGCAGGAGCTGCAACAGGAGCAGGCTGAGCCAATTTCTTACTTAAAGCATCAAGAGAATTCCTGGTTTCAGCTAACGTATTTTTCAAATCTTCATTTTCTTTTTGTTTCGCCACTAATTGGTAGGAAAGATTTTTAATTTTATTATCTTTCTGCCGTACAACGCCAGTAATAGTAGCTATGTATTCTTTGTAATCATTGACTCTTTGGGCATTAAGATTTTTAATTAAAACAACAACAAGCACGAGAAAAACAATCAAAAGTAAACCAAATTTCACATCAATTTTCTTATTCTCCACGTTCTCCTCCTTGATTTATATTATCCTAAATTCGTTTCAATTATAAAACAAGGAAGTAATGCTTACAAGGATTCTATAAGATATTTATTCGCAATTATTTATAAGAAGAATACACGAGGGATTACTTGGATACTGCAGGAGCGTAAACAATCAGCTCTCCTTTAAACTTTAATAAGGCGTCACCCCCATAGTAATGGTATATTTCTGTCTTGGCATTGATGATGGCATCAGCCCCTCTTTTTCTGACGATTTCTTTCGCTTGCCTTGTCAAAGATTCAGGACTCACCCCACTACTGACAAATCCTTCAATAGAAACCTTGCCGATGACATAATAAGGATTACTGGCCCCTATGCTTTGTGATTCAGAATAAACATTAACAGCATATAATTCATCCTTGGGAGGGAAACGCTGAGTTGTGTAATTAACATAGCTTGTACTGGTCGCGCAACCCGCCATCATTAAAACAATAACACTTAGCAAAAATAGTTTTCTTAGCATAAAATTATCCTCAAACTCCAACTAATTCTTTTTTACTTCCCATACATCAGTTTAAGCTGTGCTACCTTAGGAAATTCAGAATAAAATTCTCCTTGAGGCCCAACAAAGCCATTCCCTGATCTTTTAAGGAGGACAGAACTGTACCCTCCTTTGTCATTAGGAATGTTAATGGTGAAAGTATCATCCGTACTAGAACTTGCGGGCGCTGCCATCACTGTCGTTGCCTGCACAACCGGTGCTGATGCCCCGGCAGGCGGCACCACTGCTTGATAACCATACTGAGTGTAAATATAATACACACCATTATTCACATAATAAGTAACGCCATTGACAACAACCGGCTGATAACTTGAAGAAGAAACTACCGCATATCCCGGATAATAATAAGGGTCCGCGTAATAAGGATAATAATAGGGATTATAGCCATAATAAAAACCAGGCCAATAGCCTAAATTGACACCCACATAGCTACGGCCATGCCAAGCATAGGACGGTGTCGGATGAATAATAAGCAAGCTCAAAAACAAGAAAACAATCAATATTTTTAATGTCATTTTCATAAAAACCGCCTTTCTCCCTACGTGCTATCTAACTAAATTTTAATCCTTCTAAAGCAAGAGGTCAATTCCTTTTTCCCTCCACTTATTAGACAATAACCAATTTAAAAAAGTTCCCTTTTTACTCTGTTTTTCTCAGTATTAATTTCTGCCCTGCTTGATCCAATGTAAAGTGGAATTTACTCAAGAAAGACAAACCTAATAAGCCATCACTGAGCCCATGGGTATCTTCAAGCAACACCGCCGCATTAATATCATGCGCCTGGGAATCCCCAAGCTTTATGCTATCTAAAGAAACCGCGGCTGCTCTATATTTACCATTTAACAATTCCACATAGCCCATATTAGAGTGGCTGAGGTCAAACCCTAATTTTTGAATAAAAGAGCTCGTCAACATCACCACCGGAGAACCAGTATCTACCACTAAGGAGGCGTGGACACTATTATTGATAAGGACATCAGCCAAAAGATGACCTTGACCATCAGGAACTAAAGGGATAATGACCCCTTCTACATCCCTACGTCTTTGATCTTCCAGCATACCCAAATCATCACTCAACTGCTCCTTGGCAGCGATGATCTTTGAAGAAATGCCTGCGGCATTTGCCTCTGCTAAGGCCTGTCGGTCTGCCTTAATGACATCACCTTCTTCTTCTGCATGGGTCTTGCTGCATAAAAAAAGGGTCAATAGTACATAAAGACACAAGATGCAATTATTCATGGCCATACTCTACCAGGATTAAAAGGGTCCTCCAAAATGGGATGTTTCTAAATATACAGGAAACAATAAAACGCAAAAAGTTCCTATAAATATTTATTTTTTAATAAACGCTTTGACCGTCTTATGTTTCTTTATCTGAATTAAAGGTTTAGTTACCGGCTTCGAGGTCTTATGGAAGCTTATGGAATAGGGAGTGACTATGTGAAATTTAGCACATAAATCTCTAATTTGATTAATCAATTCCTCATTATTCTCATTATACTTTAGCTCACTTATTAAAAAATAAACTTTATGAAATGCCCAATCCCAGGCAATTTGCTTATCACCGGCCAGCGCATCCTTAAGAGAAGCACTGACAATGAACTCTTTTTTATCTTGCGCACTCTCTCCCCGGATCTGGACAGCAAACTTATCCTCATCCTTGTATCGGCCGTAGATAACAAATTGCGAACCTTTAAAAAAATCCGGCATCGTTTGGGGAAAAATTTCTTCTGTATTTAGGCCGCTGGCATAATACCTCACATTCAAAAGAAGAGGGTCTTTGATCTCGTCATATAACTTGGAAAATTCTCTTCCAATAAAATAGTCCCGATCAACCACCCTTGACCAGCCGCGATTTTTAAAAGCGATAAAATCAAGCATGTAGGGATCAACGTCCACACCCCCGCCAAAGGTGAACATGCTCACCTTATTATCGTTGATCCTTGAAATCTCATTGATCACACGCCTGGCATCAATGATACCTGTTGTAGGGAAACCGTCGGTCAAAATTACCCTGTAAGAAGGCACAAATGGATTTTGTAAATTTATACTGGTACGCAAAGAATTGTATATGTCAGTGGTTGACCACGACTTCAAACCTTGAAGAAACTCTATAGCATTCTTTATATTCTCAGGACTCGGCTTCAACGATTGGGGACTAAAAGGAATGGTTTTATCCTTAAAAACAAAAATATTAAAACGATCATCAGGATTAAGATGCTTTAGGCTGTACGCCAATCCCTCGACAAACTGGGTCAAACGAACCATACCAATACTGCCTGAAGCATCCACCAAAAAGATGATTTCTTTGGGAATGACCGGAAAATTTATTGTCGCATCCCTTACCTTCACGGCGAGTTTAAAATATTTTTGCCCAGTCAAAGGGTCCCGGTATTTCGACAGTTGATAGGTCAAGGCTGTCCCCAAATCCATGGATTTGGATTCATGCTCAACTCCGGAAGAATTTCTTTTCATCACCTGAAATTCGTTTTGCGTGTTGGCAGCCTGGAGGGGTGTGGCCATGGATGTATTGGCAGGCACAGCGCTTTTATCCAAGAAATATTTAGAAATGTCTTCTCCCGAAATAAGCACCGGAGAGCCTGAAGAAAAACTTTCATTCGGCACTTCTCCTAATTCAACCAGGTTCTCACGTATCGAGCGGCGGACTTTTTTTGTAATGACAACATCATTAAATTCTGTTTTCTTGATGACTTGATTTAGCTGGACTGACGATGGAACAAGCGCTTGCTTGTTTTTCTGGATCGATGATTCAATATTGTTCTTGATCAATTCTTCTGATTCCACCGAAGGATTTTTTGCCATATTTTCAGAAAAAGGATTGTCCGGCTTAGGGGATTTGAGCGATGAGCTTGTGTCAAATTTAATCTTCTCCTGCCCTATGCGTTCTTGCTTATCAATCTTGACATGAAAAACAGTTTCCAGTTTTTCAGGAAAAGGAATGGCCGGCAAAATCTTAACAAAATAACTCCAGACCAAAAAACCAATATGGATCAGGACAGAAACCAAAATAGCAATTAATATTTTCTTTTTAAGCCTAGTTTTCACCTTAAACGACCGACCCTTTCTTTGGCATACCCGGCAGCCTGGCTATTTTTATATTTATCCAGGATTTCTGTATACATTTTAATTGCTTCAGCTTTATGGTGAAGATGCTCATAAATCTTGGCGGCATGCTTTAAACTTTCAGAACAATAATACTCATCATCATATATTGTTGCGATCAAAAGATAAATTCTTAAGGCTTCGTCAAAATCCCCATGGGAAGCTTCAAGATTGGCCAGCTCAAAACGCGCATGCACGGTGACCGTAAAATCTTGGGCATTTTCATCTAAAGATGCCTGAAACTGCTCTTTTGCCAAATCAAATTGATTGGCATGGGCCAAACACAAACCATGACCAATATGGGCACTCCCGGTAAACGCGTTCTTTTGGGCTGACGATGACACAAGATCATAAATCTTGCCTGCTTCATCACAATTCCCTAAGCCTCTCAGAGCTTCGGCCTTAAAATAATTAATTTCCAAAAGATCCTGCGGGGGAAAATGCTTTTCTGCTTGAGCTGCAATACGTAAAACATCATCAAATTTTTGCAGTTTTAAATATTCATTGCACACCCAAATATAGGTCTTTACCTGCAAATCGTTTTGGTCCGCCTTGCTTATCAATAAATCAAAATCAGCCATGGCTTGACTGAACTTTCTCTGGCTCAAATATATGATTGCCATATTTTTAAGAGCTGCCCCATAAAAAACACCCTCATCTTTACGTTGATCAACCTCGTTGTAGGCTGACAGGGCTAGGTCACTTTTGCCTAAAACCTGCTGATTAAAACCTAACAAAAAATGCGCAGCATTCAGTCTTTGTGACACCCCTGGTTTAGCTAAATATCCCTGCAATAAATTAACCGCCTCCTGGGGCTGGTCATTCTTGCCATAACTATCAGCTAAATTAATTAAAACTTCACTATATTGCCCCCCCTCCGGGAATTCTTTTAAATATTGCTGTGCATAGCTGATGACACTGCTGATATCCCCCGCTTTAACGGCCATCATTACTGCATCGTACAAAGCTTCACTTTTTAAATCAGGCTCGTCCTGAATTTCATAATATTTCGCAAATAGACCCTCTGACTCTTTAAACCGGCCTGTAGCCTTACGGGCATGGGCCTGGCCTAAAAGAGCTGCCTTTAAAAAATAGGATCCTGGAAAATTAAGATAAACATTTTCAAAGAAAGTAAAAGCACGGTCAAAATCACCAAGGCCGTAATAGGCCTGGGCTTTTAAAAAAAATACCTCATCAGCATTATCCATGTTGGGCGTAGAATACGCCTCCAGTAACGCCAAACCATCCTTAAACTTCTTTTCCCTGATCAGGATATCTGCTTTTTTTATAAAAATTTTGGACCTTTCTTGAGGTTTTAATACCGGAAAGCCGAGCATGCGGTCTAACAGGGCGTTTGCCCGATCATACTCCTTCAATTCAATATAGGCCAAAACAGCAGCAAAATGGATTGAAAAATAAGTGTCATCATCTTTTATCTGCTTGGCATTCTTCTGATACTCCTTAAGCAACTGGTCATACTTTCCTAAGTTAAAATAGGCTAATAACGAATTTGCCAAGGCATCTTGAATAAAACCTAAACTTGGAAACTTATCCATGACTTGCCCAAATCCTTTAATAGCATCCGCATATTGTCCTGACAAGAACTGTGTCTCGGCGATCCTGTAGGTCAACTCTCCTTTTAAAGCATCATCCCCTGCTAACTGCATTGATTTCACATAAGCATCCAAAGCATCGCTATACTTCCCATTGGAAGATTGGATCTTACCAATCTCTTTAAATGCATACGCAGAATATGGAAGCACCCCCGGGACTTCTGCTGCCTTTTGAAAAAAAGACAGCGCAGAAGCTGTATCTTTACGCCCCAAATCCGCCTGGGCCGTATAAAAATAAAAGGACTGCAGCATTTCCCCTTTTAATTGTTTTTGAACATCAATGGACGTCAACTCTTTTAAAGCGTCATCATATTTTTTCTCTTGAATATCAATCTGGCCTAAACGTAATAAACTTAAAGGCAATTGATCTGAATTCGGGTAAAGCTTATTAAATTGTTCAAATGTATCAACGGCTTTATTAAAATCCTGGGATAAAAAATAAGCCTCTCCTAAAGATAAATAAACTTCCGGTAAAGAAGGACTCTGAGGATAGTCCGAAATAAATTTCTTAAACTGCAAAATCGCCATGTCATACATGCCGCGCGAAAGCAAACCTTGCGCAAAATCCAATTGTTCCGTCACTTTAACAGATTCCTGGGCGAAAGCTGAGACAGGGACCCTCAACAAACACATAAAAACACCAACAATAAGCGAGAGCCTTAAAAACATTTATTTGTTTTCATCCCTAAGGGTTGAAAAGGAAACATCTGAAAGATTTGACCGGCCACAGGCATCCAAAGCTTGGATCACATATTTATGGTAGGTCATCTCATCAGCCCGGATAATAACTTGCTGATTAGGAAATAATTTAGAAACCTGTGCCAGCATGACCGAAAGACCAGCACTAGAATATTCCTTCTGGTTGACAATAAAACGCCCCTCCTTGGTAATATTGATAACAATTTTGCCAGCGCTTTGTGCCGCTTGAACAGCTGTTTTGGATTT
>Ga0206825_1098_pt1 | contig 16929 bp, 15 predicted proteins | sample Alteio_BWOrgCont_79_FD_152875 | JGI IMG/M metagenome (GOLD analysis project Ga0206825, IMG submission 152875) | Enriched cells from forest soil in Barre Woods Harvard Forest LTER site, Petersham, Massachusetts, United States -... | ecosystem: Environmental > Terrestrial > Soil > Temperate forest >...
CTCGTTTACAACACCGGCATTAGGTATGTGGGGCAATTTCAAGAAGGAAAATACCATGGGAGAGGAACTCTTACTATCCCTGGCGAAGGTGTATATGAGGGGGAGTTCAAAAATGGCCTATTCGATGGATTTGGAATTTTCAAATATTTCAATCGAGATATTTTCATGGGAAACTACGTGAGAGGCATAAGGCAAGGTCAAGGAACTCTCTACTATCATGATCAAGGCGGCAGCTATACTGGAGAATACAAAAATGGCAACCGGCACGGCTATGGAACTCTTACATCAGAAGCTGGGGACATTTATGAAGGAGGGTTCGAAGACGGCAAATTCCAAGGCTATGGCAAATTAACCTTTGCCAATGGCAGCCCTACCATCGAAGGCAAGTTCGCCAATAATCTCTTCGTTTCAAAATACTAAAAATTAAGAAAAAAAAAAGATGCTGGAGCAATCCAGCATCTCTTTTTATGTGATCTCTAACAAGATTTAGTCTTGGAAGGCAAAGGCTAAAACGTCTTCTTCGCTTTCATCTAGGTATTTTTTGATACGTGTATTGAATTCTAAGAAGCCGGTTCCTCCAGGGATCATGTGTCCCATGATCAGGTTCGACTTGAAGTCGAGGAGGTAGTCGGTTTTGCCTTCAGATGCAGCGTCAGTCAGAACGCGTGTGGTCTCTTGGAACGAAGCGGCTGAGACAAAGGAGTCTGTTGTCAAGGACGCTTTGGTAATTCCAAGGAGCACGGGTGTCGCTTGAGCAGGCTTGCCGCCCTCATCGATCACCTTGCGGTTCTGATTGTGGAAATGCTTGCGGTCGATGTCTTCGCCGTACAGGAAGATGGTATCGCCGGTGTCGGTGATACGAACTTTCTGGAGCATCTGACGAACGATGATCTCGATGTGCTTGTCGTTGATGTCGACACCTTGGAGGCGATAGACTTCTTGGACTTGGTTCACGAGATACCGTTGGAGTTCGCGGACGCCGCAGACTTCGAGGATCTCTTGAGGAACCACGAGGCCGTCGGTGAGCTGCTGACCTTTGAGCACCAAGTCGCCTTTTTGGACGATTAAGTGTTTTGTCAAAGGAATCAGGTGTTCTTCTTCCATACCGGATTCATCGTCGCGGACAACGACAATGCGTTTGTTCTTCTGAACGCCGCGGAAGTCAACGATACCGTCGATTTTCGCAATCTCAGCGGCATCTTTCGGACGGCGAGCTTCAAAGAGCTCAGCCACACGAGGAAGACCGCCGGTGATGTCCTTCGTCTTGATCGCACCGCGAGGAAGACGCGCTAGAAGCGTTCCAGCAGCGACAAATTGTTTTTCTTGAACTGAAATGAAGGCTCCAGATGGAACCGCATAGGTACCGATCAACTCTTCAAAGTCTTTGTCAGAGTAGATCATGATCTGCGGGTGGAGTTCTCCACGGTGTTGTTTAACGATCAGTTCAGTCTGGCCTGTTTGCTTATTGACTTCGCGCTGGGTAGAAATCCCTTCCACGAGGTCTTCGTATTTGACATAGCCAGGGCGTTCGCAAATGATCGGGATGTTGTGTTGTTCCCAAACTGCAATCTTAGTCCTTTTTTTAACTTTAGATCCATCAGCGAGGAGAATATGGGTTCCCAGCTCGATGTTGAATGTTTGGAGCGGCTCGATCGATTTTGTCGCGAGGAGTTTTTTGCACTCATCAAGCGGTCTTCCTTCATCGCGGAGGATGTGGAGAAGGCCGTTTTTGTTGAGGGCAACGAATGCGCCTTCTTCGTTTTGAACCGTACGAATGTTCTCGTAAACGAGGACACCTTCGAATTCTGTGACGAGTTCCGGGCTGAGCGCAGCGGAAGCAATACCACCCAAGTGGAAGGTTCTCATCGTGAGCTGCGTTCCAGGTTCACCGATCGACTGAGCTGCGATAATACCGACAGCTTCTCCAAGGCCCACTAAAGTACCGTTAGCGAGGTTCATACCGTAGCATTTTACGCAAATGCCGCGTTTTGATTCGCATGTGAGCGGTGAGCGGATCTTGACGGTGTCGATACCGGCATCGTCAATGAGTTCCGCTTGTCTGATCGAAACGAAATCTCCGGATTTCGCAAGGAGTTTCGTTTGATCACCAGGCTGATAGATGTCGTCGCACGTAGCGCGTCCAAAAATACGATCGCGCAGCGGCAGGAGTTCTTCCTGGCCTTGCTTGATCGCACTGACTTCAATCCCGTTGAGGGTACCGCAGTCAGCTTCAGAAACGATCACGTCTTGGGAGACGTCAACGAGACGGCGTGTCAAATAACCAGAGTCGGCAGTTTTAAGAGCCGTATCAGCAAGACCTTTACGAGCACCGTGAGACGAGATGAAGTATTCCAGAACCGATAGTCCTTCACGGAAGTTAGCGGTAATAGGTGATTCAATAATCTCGCCGGATGGTTTTGCCATCAGACCGCGGAGAGCTCCAAGCTGTTTAACCTGGGACTTGTTACCGCGAGCTCCCGAATCCATCATTAGGTAGAGTGGGTTAAGCACGTGGTCTTGCGGATGGCTGATCAGTTTAAAGAGTTCTTCAGAAAGAGAGTCTGTGACTTCTGTCCAGATACTAATGATCTTAGACTTACGCTCGCCGTCGGTGATGATACCATCTTCGTACTGCTTGCGAACGACTTCGATACGGACATAGGCTTTCTCGAGAACTTTTGCTTTATCATCGGGGATCCGGACGTCTTTAACGCCCATGGAGAGAGCGGCTTTCGTCGCTTCAGCAAATCCGAGATTTTTCAAGTTGTCTAAGAATTTCACGGTGGCCTCTAAGCCAACGCGTTTGTAAGTTTCCAAGATCAGCTCCGAGAGTTTCTTCTTACGGAGAGAATAGTTTTGGAAGCCGAGTTCTTTAGGAACGATCGTGTTGAAAACGACGCGGCCCGGGGTTGTTTCGATGATCCCGGTGTCGAGTCGCAGTTTGATCTTCTCATGGATATGGATTCCACGTCCGAGTTCGTCGCGGCGGCCATCTGCTTTTTCTTTCGAATACGCATGTTCAAATGAGTTATAGCTTCCTCCGGAATGAAGAGCCATTAAGACTTCTTCTTTGTTTCCAAAGATTTTCATCTTCTTGCCGTGATCTTCTGGGTTGTACAGAGGATCGTGCATGACGTAGTACAGGCCCAAGATCATGTCCTGAGATGGAACGGTAACCGGTTTACCAGACGATGGCAGGAAGATATTATCCGGCGCCATCATGAGGGTTTTAGCTTCAATTTGAGCTTCTACCGAGAGCGGAACGTGGACGGCCATTTGGTCACCGTCAAAGTCGGCGTTGAAGGCGGTACAAACGAGCGGATGGATCCGGATCGCTTTACCCTCAATCAGGGTAGGCTCGAAAGCTTGGATACCGAGTCTGTGAAGAGTTGGAGCACGGTTTAGAAGAACGGGGTGGCCTTTGATGATCTCATCGAGAACATCCCATACTTCTGGAGCTTGCCGCTGGATCATTTTCTTCGCAGAGCGGATCGTATAGACATAGCCGAGGTCTTTGAGGCGTTTCACAATGAAAGGCTCGAAAAGCTCAAGGGCCATTTGTTTTGGGAGACCGCACTGATTGAATCTGAGCTCAGGGCCGACGACGATCACGGAACGGCCGGAATAGTCGACGCGTTTACCAAGAAGGTTTTGACGGAAGCGTCCTTGCTTTCCTTTCAACATCTCAGAGAGCGACTTCAGAGGACGGTTGCCGGCGCCCATGACAGGATGGCCGTGGCGGCCGTTGTCAAAGAGAGCATCGACAGCTTCCTGCAGCATCCGTTTTTCATTTCGGATGATGACATCAGGTGTCTTGAGTTTTAAAATCGCTTTAAGACGGTTATTACGGTTGATGACGCGGCGATAAAGATCGTTAAGATCTGATGTCGCAAAGCGGCCGCCATCGAGTGGAACGAGAGGTCTAAGTTCTGGCGGGATGACCGGAACGCATGACATGACCATCCAGTCGGCTTTGTTCGGAGACGAGACAAAACCTTCGATGATCTTCAGACGTTTTGCTAGCTTCATCCGCGCTTGCTGAGACTTCGTCTTACGCAGTTTATCTTTCAGATCAACGACAAGCGCTGAGAGGTCTTCTTTTTCAAGAAGCTCGCGAATGGCGTCGCCACCCATACGGGCAACGAAACTATCCGGACCCCATTTCTCTTGGGCTTCGCGCAGCTCGTTGTCATTGAGAAGCTGCTTTCTTTCGAGAGTTGTACGTCCTGAATCGATCACAACGAAGTCTTCGTAGTAGATCACTCGCTCGAGGTCGTTAGTCGACATGCCGAGGATGTTACCAATACGAGAAGGCATTGTTTTGAAGAACCAAATATGGACGACGGGAACAGCCAGATCAATATGGGCCATTCTTTCACGACGGACTTTAGAAAGAGTGACTTCTACGCCGCAACGGTCGCAAACGATTCCTTTGTGTTTGATCTTTTTGTATTTTCCGCATGCGCATTCCCAGTCGCGTGTTGGTCCGAAGATCTTTTCACAGAAAAGACCACCTTTTTCGGGTTTAAAGGTACGATAGTTGATCGTCTCGGGTTTTTTGATTTCACCGCGCGACCATTCGTTGCGGATGACATCTTCCGAGGCAATTTTGATCGTCAGTTTATCAAATTGCGATTCTTGAAAACCTTCCATTCCTTTTTCTCCCCTTATTCTTGAGTTGCGCGTTCTGGGCGCACATCTAAGCATAGACCTTGCATTTCTTTAACAAGCACGTTGAATGATTCTGGTGTGCCTGCTGTCAGAACGTTATCCCCTTTTACAATCGATTCGTAAATGCGGGTACGTCCTGTGACATCGTCTGATTTAACAGTGAGCATCTCTTGGAGGAGGTGGGCAGCTCCATAAGCTTCGAGCGCCCATACTTCCATCTCCCCGAAGCGCTGACCACCCATTTGTGCCTTACCGCCAAGAGGCTGCTGGGTCACAAGTGAGTAAGGTCCGATCGCACGGGCGTGGATCTTATCTGCCACCAAGTGGCTTAATTTTAGCATGTAGATGTAGCCGACGACGACGCGGTTGTCAAAACGCTCACCGCTGCGTCCATCATAGAGCCAGCTCTTTCCATCTTCTGGAAGGCCAACGTTCTTCATCATCTCCCAAATACGAGACTCTGGGAATCCTTCGAACACCGGTGTTTTCACATAGATGCCGGCTTTTCTAGCGGCATAACCGAGGTGTGTTTCGAGGAGCTGTCCCATGTTCATACGGGAAGGCACGCCAAGAGGGTTCAAGATGATCTCGATCGCTGTCCCATCATTCAAGTAAGGCATATCGCCTTCAGGAACGATCTTAGAGACAACGCCTTTGTTACCGTGGCGGCCTGCCATCTTATCGCCCACTTGCAGCTTACGCTTAGTTGCGACATAGACTTTGACTTGGCGGATAACGCCGGGATCGAGTTCTGTATCCCCTTTCTTCATGTGCTCAATTTCAGTTTTGTATTGCGTCTGGAGCGTCTCCATCGCGAGATCGTAGTCGCGAAGGATCTGCTTTAAAGTCGCATAAACTTCATGATCAGACAGGAGGAGATCTTCTGCTTTTTCTGACTCGAGAGTCTCGAGCATATCTTGCGTAATGGTATCGCCTTCTTTGATGAGGATATCACCAGATTTGCGATGCATAATAGGACCGGGAGCTTTCTCTCCAAGGAGGAGCGCACCGAGTTTTTCATGCAGCTCCATCACGAGCTCGCCTTCTTTATTCTTGTATTCTTGATGGATATCTTTAATACGGCTTGCTTCTTCCACGAGCTCGTCATCAGTTTTTGAGAGACGGTCGCGTCTGCTGAAGACTTTAACGTCCATGACAACACCTTCGGTTCCCGGAGGCGCTGTTAAAGAAGCGTCTTTAACATCTGCAGCTTTTTCACCGAAGATCGCTCTAAGGAGTCTTTCTTCAGGAGCAAGTTCAGTTTCAGATTTCGGAGTGATTTTACCGACTAAGATATCGCCAGGCTTAACTTCTGCGCCGATGCGGATAATGCCATCTTCGCCAAGGTTAGCTAAGGCTTCTTCAGAAACGTTTGGAATATCCCGTGTGATCTCTTCCTTTCCGAGCTTGGTGTCACGTGCTGTGAGCTCAAACTCTTCGAGGTAGATCGAAGTATAGGTGTCTTCACGGAGCAGTTTTTCAGAGATGATAATCGCATCTTCGTAGTTGTATCCGCACCATGGCATGAACGCCACGAGAACGTTTTTACCAAGAGCGACTTCCCCTTTATCTGTAGAAGAGCCGTCAGCAATGATGTCCCCTGCTTTAACTTTATCACCGACGGTACACATCGGAGTTTGGTTCAAGCACGTTCCTGCATTGGAGCGCATGAACTTCTTAAGGGTATAAGTTCTCTTGTTCAGAGGGTTCGATTTAGCAGCAACGACGATTTTAAATCCGTCGACTTGCTCAACTGTTCCATCTTCTTCTGCGATCACAACAGCGCCGGAGTCTTTTGCAGTACGTCTCTCAAGACCTGTTCCGACAATCGGAGCTTCGGTTCTTAAGAGAGGAACGCCTTGGCGTTGCATGTTCGATCCCATCAAAGCACGGTTGGCGTCATCGTGCTCTAAGAACGGAATAAGTCCTGTGACGATCGACACCAGCTGCTTGGACGAAACATCCATGTGGGTGATCTTGCTCGTCTCAATTTTATCCGACTCGCCTTTGTGGCGCGCCCAGCAGGTTGGCTCAACAAACATGTTGAACTCATCGAGCGGTGCAGACGCCTGAGCAATCGTGCAGTTTTCTTCTTGGTCGGCTGTCATGTACTCGATCTCGTCTGTGACAACACCGTCTCTAACGATACGGTAAGGTGTCTCAATGAAGCCGAGCTCGTTGATCTTGGCAAAGGTAGCCAGAGATGTGATCAAACCGATGTTCGGACCTTCAGGAGTTTCGATCGGACAGATACGGCCGTAATGGCTTGGATGAACGTCGCGGACTTCAAATCCGGCGCGCTCGCGGTTTAAACCGCCAGGCCCGAGAGATGAAAGACGTCGTTTATGCGTCAGCTCTGCGACAGGGTTTGTTTGATCCATGAACTGAGACAGCTGGGAACGGCCAAAGAAGTCTTTCAAGACTCCTGCAAGACCTTTCGCAGAGATCACTTTTCCAGGAGTTAGCGTATCAGCAGAGAAGTCAAACAAGTTGATTCTTTCTTTGATGATCTTCTCCATACGAGCCAAACCGATACGGCATTGGTTTTGTACGAGTTCGCCAACAGATCTTACCCGACGGTTGCCGAGGTGATCGATATCATCGATCGCTGCATCGCTTTCGCCTTTTTTTAGTTTAATGAGGTATTTTAAAGCGCCGATGACGTCTTCCTTACGGAGCGTGACATTATCGAGCACATCGTCTGCAATCGAGAACGACAATTTACGGTTCAGCTTATAACGGCCGACTCTTCCGAGGTTGTATCGTTTCGGATCAAAGAAAAGGCGCATCATCGTCGAACGGGCATTTGACAGTGTTGCTGGCTCGCCTGGACGGATTTTGCGGTAGAAATCTTTTAACGCAGACTCGTACGAATCTGTCGGATCTTTTGCAAGCATTTTGATGATCGGAGAAGTCTCGTCAGCATCTTCGGCAATCTTGATCGCTGACACTCCAGCATCGACCATACGTTTAAGCATGGCGGTGGTGAGTTTTTCAGCGGCTTTTCCAAAGATCGTGCCGTTGTCTGCATCGACGACGTCTTCTGCTAAGATCTTACCCACAAGCTTAGTAAAGTCTTTTTCAGACTTAATCTTGACGCGCTGCGTTGAGAAGAACTCTTCGAGGATATCAGCATCTGTCGAATATCCAAGGGTACGGATAAACGAAGTTGCCAAGATCTTGCGGCGGCGTTTTTTTCTGTCGACGTAGACATAGATCATGTCACTTGTATCAAAGCTGGCTTCCAGCCAGCTACCTCTATAAGGAATAATGCGGAAAGAATAAAGAACGATCCCTTTAGGATGGCGTTCTTGTTCGAAAGAGATCCCCGGCGACCGGTGGAGCTGAGAAACAATCACGCGCTCAGCGCCGTTCACAACAAAGGTTCCTTTTTCAGTCATCACAGGGATTGTTCCCATGTAGACTTCTTCTTCTTTAATCCCTGTTTCGTCCGTTAAACGGAACTTCACTTTGAGGGTGACGTTGAAGGTAATTCCGCGGCGGATGCACTCTTCAGGGGTGTACTTTGGAACTCCTAGGCTATAGGAGAGATATTCAAGTATGACTTTGTCGTCATAAGACTTAATAGGAAAAATCTCGCTGAAAACCTCTTGCAGTCCAACGTTTAGCCGCTCATGGGGCAAAACGTCCAGCTGCAAAAATTCACGATACGACTTCAATTGAATTTCAATGAGGTTCGGAAGATCTATGATCTCTTCTTTCTCTCGAAAACTGATCCGTTCGGGTGCTTGCTTGAGCATTGCCTTTAGCTCCTTGTAATCGTTAAGTAAAACCATTAACCATAATGACTTTACTTAAGAATACAAAGAGCAGAAGTCCACTTGAGGACTTCTGCTTTGACCTTAAACTGGCTTTAAACCTTAAAGACCTTTTACAGTCGCTTGGCCGCCGGCAGCTGTGACCTTCTTAACGATCTCATCCGCTTCAGCTTTGTTGCAAGAAGGCTTCAAGACTTTAGGAGCTCCGTCCACGATGTCTTTCGCTTCTTTCAATCCAAGTCCTGTGATTTCTCGAACGGCTTTAATGACGCCGATCTTCTTGTCATCTGGAGCTTTTTCCAAAGTAACTTGGAACTCTGTTGCTTCAGCAGCAGCAGGAGCTGCGGCAGCAGGTGCAGCCATCATCATAGGAGCTGCAGCAGCGGCTTTAACGCCCCACTTGTCTTCGAGTAAAGTCTTCAATTTGGACATGTCGAGAACGCTAAGGGCGCTCAAGTCATCAACGATTTGTTCTAATGTTTTGCTCACGGTAATACCTCTTTCTTTATGTTTTGTTTTTGTTATCTAAACACGAGCCGACGCTGGTTAACAATGCATCGATGACTGCAAGCAGCTCTGAAGGAACAGCTTCGAGAAGTCCCAGGAACTGTGCTTGCATTTCTTGCTTGGACGGCAGTTTTGAGATGGCTTCCATATCTTTAGCAGTATAGAGTTTGCCTTCAAAGCGGCCACCGATGATGTCTAAAACCTCTTCATTTTCTGATTTGAACTTGAAGACGGTCTTGGTAGTTTGGAATAAGTCCTCATCAGCGAAAATAACGCCGATATGACCTTCCAATAGCGCGCGGTCAATTTGTACTCCAGCTGCAACAGCTGCTTTTAATAGAATCCTTTTACGGATAACCTCGAAATCGCCGCCCGTTTGGTGCAGGGCTGTGCGAAATTGCGAAGCTAAGTTAGGATCCATCTTGCTATAACGGGTCAGTACGAACCCTTTAGCGTGACTGATCTTTCCTTTAATGTCGTCGAGTAGAAGTTGTTTTTCCGGTCTCATGTTATGCCTCCACCGTCATTCCACTCATGTCGACTTGCAAGCCAGGACCCATGGTTGAGGAAAGAGCCAAAGAAACCATGTAGTGCCCTTTCGTACCAGAAGGCTTAGCCTTGCTAACAGCAGCGACGAAGGTTCTAATATTTTCTGCCAGTTTTTGTGGAGAAAAAGAGAGCTTCCCAACGGCGTTGCTAACGACTCCGTGCTTGTCGTTCTTGAATTCGATTCGTCCGGCTTTAATTTCACGGACTGCAGTCGCGATATCGTTGGTGACAGTTCCAGCTTTAGGAGTAGGCATCAGGCCTCTTGGTCCTAAAACTTTTCCGAGTTTACCGACATCACGCATCATTTCAGGCGTAGAGATGACGGCATCAAAATCTGTCCAGCCCCCTTTGACTTTTTCAAAGAGTTCTTCCGTTCCAGCAAAGTCAGCTCCGGCCTCGAGGGCCTCTTTTACCTTGTCGCCTTTGGCAAAAACGACAATCACTGACTTTTTGCCTGTCCCATTCGGTAATGAGACAGTGCCACGCACTTGCTGGTCTGATTTCTGGAGATCGATGCCAGTTTTCAGCGCCACATCCACCGACTGGTCAAACTTGACCGGCGGACATTTTTGCAAAATAGTGATAGCTTCTTCGAGTTTATACACTTTTTGTGTATCAACAAGCTTAGCTATCTCCCGAGAGCGTTTACTTTTCATAATTATCCTTCTATAATATCCACACCCATAGAGCGTGCGGTTCCTTCTACAAGTCTCATCGCAGCTTCATCGGAGCGCACGCGCATGTCGGCTCTCTTTTGATCAGCGAGTTTCTTGACTTGGGATTTTTTCAATTTTCCGACTTTGTCGCGGTTAGGCACTTTAGAACCTGATTCGAGTCCCAGCTCTTTTAAAATCATGCGGGACACAGGTGGGTTCTTCGTGATAAACGTGAACGACTTGTCAGAAAAAACAGAGATCACAACAGGGAGTATGTCCCCTGCTTGGCTCTGTGTTTTTGCGTTGAACTCTTTGCAGAAAGCCATGATGTTCACCTGGGCAGCACCGAGGGCAGGACCAATCGGAGGCGCAGGGTTAGCTTTTCCCGCAGGAATTTGCAACTTAATCGTTTTTACTATTTTTTTTGCCATGGTTTACTCTTTAATTTAAGTTTCTACTTCTTGTGGAACAAGCTCGACTTGCCAGAACTCTAGATCGTCTACACGTGTCTCGCGGCCGAAAATGGAGACTAATACGCTCAGGCGGCCTTTCTCGTGGAAGACTTCTTGGACAGTTCCGATAAAGTTAACAAATACACCATCGTTAATTTTGACTTTGTCGCCGCTTTGGATGTTGTGCTTATGAACAACGCCTTGTTTCTTCGATTCTATGTCAGATAGGATCGTGTCGATTTCACTCTGTGGCAACGGAAGCGGTTTTTCTCCGCCGAGAAAATCGATAACGCCGTTCGTATTTTTGACATACATCCAAGCATCATCGGTCAGCTCCATCTTCACTAAGATGTAGCCAGGCCACATTCTCTTTTCGCTCACACGTTGCTGCCCGCGTTTAACTTCCGAGACATTCTCCGTGGGAACTAAAACTTCAGAAACGAGCTCGGCCATCCCTTTGGATTCACGATTCTCTTCGAGAGCTTTCTTCACTCTCTTTTCCTGACTTGAAATACACTGTACTACGTACCACTTATGCATGTTTTACCCAAAAATGAGGTGGATGAGGGCACCAAAACCGTTTAAAACGCCTTTAATCAAAAGATCGACAGCGTAAATTCCTATACCTAGAGCAAAAGTAGATCCAACGACGATCTTCGTGAAAAAAATCAGCTCTTCTTTCGTCGTCCAGGTTACCTTCTTGAGCTCAGCTTTGAGCTCATTGATGTAGCCTGTCCCACTTTTACCTTGGACCTGCTTAGTCTCTGGCTGAGACGATAGCTGCTCCACCTGTACTCCCATCACTACCTTTCTTCGACCTGATCCCAGGCCTTATTTTATTACCGAGGCAGTTGTAAAACTCCCCGACCCACCAAAATCGCCCTTTTGAGCCATTTTATCGCCCTACCGCGGTGCCCTACTCCCCTGAGTATGTGCCCCGCGGTAGGGCGATAAATTGACCCAAAATCATCGATTTTTCTGGGCCTGGTAGTTTTGCAACTACCTCTATCGAGTGCGGAGGGACTCGAACCCCCGACCAGCGGCTTTGGAGACCGCTGCTCTACCAACTGAGCTACACACCCCTTCAAGAGGACTGCACAGGCAGTCCTCTCTGAAAGCTTTCTTAGTCGAGAATCTTACTGACTGTTCCCGCACCAATTGTACGTCCGCCTTCACGGATCGCAAAGCGCATTCCTTCTTCCATCGCAATAGGAACGATGAGCTCAGCGGTGATTTCTACGTTATCACCTGGCATCACCATCTCTGTTCCTTCTGGAAGCGTCACTTCACCAGTTACGTCCGTTGTACGGAAGTAGAACTGAGGACGGTATTTACTGAAGAACGGCTTATGACGACCACCTTCTTCTTTAGTCAGAACGTAAACAGCGCCTTTGAATTTCTTGTGAGGCTTGCAAGTTCCAGGAGCAGCGAGAACCATTCCGCGCTCGATATCGTTCTTCTCAAGACCACGGAGGAGAATACCGACGTTTTCACCGGCACGGCCTTCATCGAGGATCTTGTTGAACATTTCAATTCCAGTCACAACGGTGTCGCGAGTATCTCGGAGACCGACGAGTTGGAGTTTGTCGTTAACTTTTACAATACCGCGCTCACAACGTCCTGTTGCTACAGTTCCACGGCCAGAGATGGAGAATACGTCTTCAATTGGCATGAGGAACGGCTTATCCGTTTCACGTGCTGGAGTTGGGATATGTTCATCCACCTTATCCATGAGCGTGAGGATCGCTTTTGTATATTCTGCATCGCCTTCAAGAGCTTTGAGAGCAGAACCGCGGATAATGGGGACGTCTTTGTATCCTTTTGACTCAAGGAGCTCGATCAATTCCATTTCAACGAGGTCAACCAGTTCTTCGTCGCCTTTGCCGATCATGTCCATCTTGTTGAGGAACACGACGATCGCAGGAACACCGACTTGGCGAGCGAGCAAGATATGTTCTTTTGTTTGAGGCATCGCACCGTCAGTTGCAGCAACGACGAGAATAGCTCCGTCCATCTGCGCAGCACCGGTGATCATGTTTTTAACGTAGTCAGCGTGACCTGGGCAGTCGACGTGAGCGTAGTGACGTTTGTCTGTTTCGTATTCAACGTGTGTTGCGTTAATCGTAATACCACGAGCTTTCTCTTCTGGTGTATTATCGATCGAAGCGTAGTCTCGGAACTTTGCTCCGCCTTTTTGCGCTAATACTTTTGTAATAGCAGCAGTCAGTGATGTTTTACCATGGTCAACGTGGCCAATGGTGCCGATATTGACGTGGGGCTTGTTTCTTTGAAATGTTTCCTTAGCCATATTTCCTCCGTTATAATTCTTTATGCCCAGAATAGGAATCGAACCTACGACCTTTTACTTACCATGCAAGTGCTCTACCACTGAGCTATCTGGGCTTCCTATTGCACGGGAAAGGTCTAACCCTTTTCCCGCAAGTAAAGGCACCGAGTTTACTTCGCAAAGTAAATAAAATCAACAGTTAAGTATCCATCCAGGGCTCTCGCTTGCAAACTTCCCCCGGTAAGAGTTAGGGAGAAATTTAAAAACGGCAGTCCTGGCTAACTATTTCATCCGGTAAATAATCCGCGCTTTTGTCAAATCATAAGGTGACATTTCAACAGTCACCGTATCACCAACCAAAACTCGGATATTTCGCATTCTCATTTTTCCGCACAAATGGGCAATGACGTTCATTCCATTTTGCAAAACCACTCGAAAGTGCATGTTGGGAAGAAGCTCTTCCACCGTTCCGTCAATTTTTATCGTATCTTCTTTAGGCATAGTTATAAGAATTAAAAAATGCGTGAATGGAACAATCTTAGCAAAACACCAAATAAACGCAAAGAAGCTTTATTTCTAGCCCTAATTTTTGGTATAATCGGGCCATGACTTTTGACTCCTGCCTTCAAAAACAACAAGCTATCAAAGAAATCTTTTCGTCCTGCGCTACCCCTGAATCTCGTTATCAAAAAATTATTGAGCTCGGCAGGCAGCTTCCCCCTTTCAATCCCGCCTCTCGCACCTCTGCCAACCTCGTCCCCGGCTGCCAAAGCATCATGCACCTCGAAGCGACCCTAAATGATGGAAAACTTATTTTGAACGCAGATTCAGAAGCCCTGATCTCTAAAGGTCTGGCCGCCCTCCTTATATATGTCTATTCTGGAGAAACCCCGGAGACCGTCGCCAACTGCCCTCCCACCTTCATCCAAGAGATCGGCCTTCTCACGGCCATCTCCCCTGCTCGTTCCAATGGACTTGCTAGCCTCTACCACAAGATGCGGCAAGAAGCCCTCAAACATAAGTAAATATTTTAACTTGAAAAAGCGCGAAGTTTGAGGAACCACTCACTCGGTGATCTTTCCTATCGATTGCTATTTTTTACTGCATATACTTTTGAGCAAATCTAGCAAACTCTTCCCAGGGAGCCCCTTCTATAACTGAAAGCTTGTTGTTTTTCAGCAGGTCATTTTGCTCAGAGTAATTCATCCAATGCTCCCCATGCGCGATCGTGCCCTCGTACATCGACTTCCACAATGATGCGAAATAAGCTCTTTCTTTTTCTTGGCGTAGGTTCGCGGCTGCACCAAGAAAGGAAGAGTTTGAAGTCCGTTGAGGGACAAGCCAGTCTGGCTTATTGCGAAAGTCTTCAAATTTGTGTGAAGAACCGGGAGAAGTGAACCCTTGTTGACGGACTGGACGTGATGATGAGCTGTCTTTGGCATTAGTTTTGTCTCTTTCTTGGCCCCTTTTATCCGAATTTTCTTGAACTGGTCTTCGATAAACAGGCGGCTGCATTAAGCACCACTTGAAATATCCTGTTACCGCATAAAACGTTGTTAAAGCCGTACCCCCTGCAATCAAAAGAATATTGGTACGAGAGCTCTCCAATAGATAAGAGGCACCTGTTGCAACACCTGCTGCGATAAACTCGCTGGCTACTTGATGATAGGGGTCTATTTCCTTCGCCTCACCTCTCACGACAAATGAAAAAGGACTCTGCAAGTGGTTCCATGTTAAAATATGCTCTCTAAAAAAAACTCCAAAAGACGCTCCCATGATTACCTCGAATTTAAAATTTCATTAATTCTACCAGATCATTTTGCAATGTCAAGAAAACGGCAACTGGCTGGGGACATCCCATGAAAAGAATTTTGCTTGCAGAACTTATTCAAATGAGATTCAAAACAGCTGAACTAGTTTGTCTTCGATCCCACCGGTGACTTCGATGGTGTGATTGTCATGAATAAAGATATCGTACTCTAATCTCACCCCAAATTCCCTTGGAAGATAGATCCCTGGCTCGATCGAAAAACATGTCCTTGGAATCAAAATCCGATCATCTAACGTCTCAAACCCATCGATATTGGCTCCAGGCCCATGGTCTTCGGTATGGATGTTGTGTCCCGTCCGATGGGTAAAATACTCCCCGTAGCCTGCATCGACGATGACTTTACGACAGGCATCATCGACTTCGGAGCCTCTGACTTCTTTTTTCTTGGTGACTCTTTCTCTGACGAGATCCGTCCCTGCTTTTTGGGCTTTTCTGACGATTTGAAAAATCTCTTCATGCCTTGCCGTCGGTTTTCCAGCCACTGCGACTCGGGTGATATCCGCATAGACCGCCTGTGGCAGGTCTCGTTTGCACCAGAGATCGATCAAGATAAAATCTCCCTTCTTCACCGATCTTGAGCCTTTCAATTCAGGACAGTAGTGAGGATTTGCACTATTTTGATTCACTCCACAGATCGGAACTCCATCCATCACACATTTTCGCTTCTTCATCTCAGCCAAAATATACTGCTGCACGGTGTACTCTGTGATCATCTCTTCCCCTTTGAGCCTATCGGCAATCCATTTCCACGTCGAAGCCGCAATCTCATCTAAAGCTTCTGCCGCCTCTTTATGCAAATCGTACTGCTTCTCCGTCCAAACACAGGTAAAGTTCTGTAAAAATGAAGCCGAACTCACCACTTGAACACCTTGCTCCCTTACTAGATCGAGCATGCCTCCATCGACTTTGGAGGCTGTCGGAATCGCCCCTCTCGGGGAATATTCCATTGCAACCGTTTTTGCTCCTTGCAAAACTTCTTTCAGGTGCGACTCAAAGAGCTTCCAGGCTGCATACACCAGCTTCTTGCCCGGAGCATGAGCCAAAACATGCGTCTCAACGCTATGCACAATCCCAATCGGATCTCCCTTCTTAGGAATCCAATAACATAACCTTCTTGTTAGCATCGTCTCAGGAGAAAGCCCTAAAAAATCACATGCCAAACGGTTGCTGTGATGAAAGTCATACAAGAGCCATCCATCGATGTTTTTTTCCTGCAGGATCTTTTGGACAGCGTGGACTTTTTGTTCAAGAAGAGAGGTCATGTAAAAAGCTTCCTTTTAAAGGAAAGATAGCCCTTTGGCGAGATTTTTAAAACAATCTATGTTAAAATTTTCACTAAAAGAATTATGGCCATCACACCGACTAGACCTCTAAACCAAGTTGATATCTACAGAATCGTAAATAATTTTGATCAAGGTAATTTTAAAACTGCAGAAGAGCTGCCGAAGGACCAAGTCGATCGCATTTTTGTCATTATCCAAGTCGAGAGAAAATTGTATTCCCATCACCTTCCAATTGTTGAACTGATCGATGAGATTATGAGACTCTATCTTGAGAGTTCTCCTTCTGTGGTAACACTTTTGATGTTGTACAACACTCCTGCCATTGTTGTGCTGCATCCCCCCCATTTGGTCCACATCACATCAATACTGCCTCTAAATCGCTTCTGGTGCAATTAAAACGGACACCCATAGACGAAGAGCTCGCTTCTTATTGAAAACTCATGACATGGGTATTTAAGAGCCATTTCAAGAAGTTGACATTAGATCAAAAGCTTGAATTGATCCAAAGAAGCAACATCACGCCCTGGGAACAAAAATCTCCGAGCCAGAAACTTGAACTTCTTGGAAGAATTCAAGCTCCCACTTTTTGGGGGCAGGCCAAGCTCAACCTTCAATTCCTTTCCTGGAAAGTTCAATTTGTTATCGCTTCGGCTCTAAAGAATAACGTTATCTAATGGATCTTGCAAATCACTTTTACAGCCTTAGTTCTTCCAGCCTGTCTACTGTTGATTGTATTGGTTTCAAGAAGATTATCTTCTTTTCCCAGCTCTGCAATGACTACTTTTGCATCCGCTTCCATGCTACTTTCAATTGGATCAACGTTTTTTTCTTTGATGCTATTTTCATATGTCATGTTCAAAGACCTTCAAATACGGCTCTTGAAGTCGATCAATGAAGCCAATATCACCACCGAA
>Ga0206825_1099_pt1 | contig 16796 bp, 13 predicted proteins | sample Alteio_BWOrgCont_79_FD_152875 | JGI IMG/M metagenome (GOLD analysis project Ga0206825, IMG submission 152875) | Enriched cells from forest soil in Barre Woods Harvard Forest LTER site, Petersham, Massachusetts, United States -... | ecosystem: Environmental > Terrestrial > Soil > Temperate forest >...
CCGGGTACAAAACAGACCATTTCACTTACGCAGCAGTTTCTTGAAAAAGAGGAGCTTTACGGGGCGCATAATTATCATCCGCTGCCGGTAGTGCTTACTAAGGGAAAGGGCGTTTTTGTATGGGATGTGGAAGGCCACCGGTACTACGACTTTCTTTCCGGTTATTCGGCCATAAACCAGGGTCATTGCCATCCCAGGATAATTGAGACCTTCATAGAACAGGCGCAGCGCCTTACGCTTACTTCCCGCGCATTTCATAATGACATATTGGGGGAGTATGCCGAATTTATCACTAAATTCTTTGGGTATGATAAAGTGCTGCCCATGAATACCGGCGTTGAGGCAGTGGAAACCGGACTGAAACTGGCGCGCAGGTGGGGATACGAGGTGAAGGGAGTGCATAAGAATAAAGCAAAGGTCATTACCTGCGCGCAAAATTTTCATGGCCGCACCATTAGTGTCATTTCATTCAGCAGCGATGAAGGTTCCAGGAAAGATTTCGGGCCGTTTACTCCGGGTTTTGAAGTAATACCATATAATGATATACCCGCATTGAAGGCTGCCCTGCAAGATACTGATGTGGTTGCCTTCCTGGTGGAACCTATCCAGGGCGAGGCTGGAGTAATAGTGCCGGATGAAGGTTATCTGTCGAAAGCGGCGGCTCTATGTAAGGAAGCCAATGTGCTGCTGATAGCCGATGAGATACAGACCGGCCTTGCCCGTACCGGTAAAATGCTGGCCTGCGACCATGAAGCTGTGCGGCCTGATATATTATTGCTTGGCAAAGCGCTTTCAGGAGGCACGATGCCGGTATCTGCGGTATTGGCTGATGACGAGATAATGCTTACCATAAAGCCCGGCGACCACGGCTCCACTTATGGCGGCAATCCTTTAGCGTGCAAAGTAGCGATGACTGCATTGCAGGTATTGGTGGACGAAAAAATGGCGCAGAATGCTGAAAAACTTGGGCAGTATTTCCGTAAAGAACTTCTGGCATTGAAGCATAATAGTATAGCAGTTGTTCGGGGTAAGGGGCTATTTAACGCCATTGTAATAGACCATCCCGATAAAGACGCCGCTTGGGATATATGTATAGAAATGAAAAAAAACGGCCTTCTTGCCAAGCCCACTCATGGTGACAGGATACGGTTTGCCCCTCCCCTACTCATTACCCGCGCTCAAACAGATGATTGCATAGGCATAATAAAAAAGAGCCTGGAGCATTTCTGATCAGGAACAAAGCCCGATAATGGTATCGTACAAATGTTTTTGATCGAATGGTTTGGAAATAAAATCGTTCATGCCAAGTTTCAAACATTTTTCCCTTTCTTCATTCATAGCGTGTGCGGTAAGCGCCACTATAGGTATATTGCTTTTAAATTCATTCCTGATGATCCGGGTTGCATCATAACCATCCATTTCCGGCATTTGAATATCCATTAGTATGAGGTCATACTTTTTTTCTTTCATTTTTTCTGTTGCTATTTTGCCATTGTCCGCCACATCACATGATATACCATACTTCTTTAAAACATGAAGCACAAGCATCTGGTTTATCTTGTTGTCCTCCGCCAGCAGTATATGTAACTGCCGTTCGTGTTCTGCCGGTGGTTGTTTCAGTGGTAAAGAAGAGATTTCCTGTTCCGGTTTTGCTTTTGGATAAGTAAGTATAAATGAAAAAACAGAACCTTCGCCCGGTTCGCTTGTTACGGAAATTGTTCCGTTTTGCAGCTCCACCAGGCTTTTCACTATGCTTAACCCCAGCCCGGTACCGCCATGTTTTCTTGTTGTTTCCGCGCTTACCTGCGTGAATCGTTCAAATATTTCCGGGAATTTATCTTCCGGAATCCCTTCACCGGTGTCTTTAACCTGGAATTGCAGCGTAACCGTATTATCATCGCTGTTTTGCCCGGTAACTGATATTTCCACGCTTCCTTTTTCTGTAAATTTTACTGCGTTGTCCGATAAGTTCAGCAATATCTGCATTAACCTTGTGGGGTCGCCAATAAGGGTTTCCGGGATTTCTTTATCAACGTCAAATATAAGTGTGAGTTTCTTTTCAGTTGCCTTCTGTTGTAATAATACCTGTAACGATTCAAAAATTTTCCTTACGCTGAAAGGGATTTGCTCAATGACCATTCTGCCTGATTCTATCTTGGAATAATCCAGGATGTCATTGATAATGGTCATAAGGGTTTGCCCGGATATTTTCATTGCATGAACGATCTCGTGCTGGCGCTCATCAAGATTACTGTGTTCAAGAAGCGTGGTGAATCCCATCACCGCGTTCATAGGCGTTCTTATTTCATGGCTCATATTGGCCAGGAAGTGTTCTTTAACAGACAACGATTGCTCTGCAAAGTTTTTCGATATTTTCAGGTTGTCTTCAGAGCGGATGAGTGCGTTGATATTTCTTTCCAGTTTTTCCGCCATGTCATTAAATGACCTGGCAAGTATGCCTATCTCATCTTCAGAAAATACCTTCGCGCGGTTCCTGAAATTGCCTGCCGCGATTTTATCTGCCGAAAGAATAATTTCATTCAGCCCTTTAGCAATTCCCCTGCTTACAATAATAGTGAGGGACAACCCGCATATTTCCACAGTAAGCACAATGCCCAATAATAACTTCAAAATGAGGCTGGCAAGCCACCGCGAACCGGCTCCCAGGGTGTATGAAAATTCATCCTCCAATTTAGTCAGGTTATCGTTTATAGGGTCAATTTTATTAAGTATCGCTGTGATCCTTTCAGGAGACGAATTTGTGGCGGTTATTTCCTTATGAAGTTCTTCGCCTGTGGCTATAAGCTGGCTCATTAACGAATCTCCTTTGGCCCAGATTACAATAGCTTTGTGGATATAATAAATATTACTAAACCGCGTAAAAAGTTTTATGGCTCCATCAATATCATCCGGGTGAACGCGGCCTTCCAGTAACCCCTCACGGGCTATATGCAGATCGGGATGTTTTTTCATCAACTCCATTCTGTACTTACTGTCGCCTAAGGAGACTTTTAGAAAGTTCAGGTACTCCAGGTAATCATTTTCATTGTGGCTGCGGCCATATTTCTGAAGGGTGTAAGCAGCGTCTTTCTCCGCTTTCGACCACAAACCTTCAGCGCCTACATAAGCTCTTACGGAGGATAGCGTTTTTATAGCGAAGGTCATTGTGCCAAGCTCGGTTGCTATGAGCAACCCCATAATGCCAACAGTAAAATACAATTTCCGGGCTATAGAGATATTTCTCAGCCACTTTAAGAAGAAAAATTTTTTCATTGGCGCCGTACCTGCAAAATGGTTGACGCCTTATGGGGTAATCAGCATAAACCAATGTTAAGAAATTATACTCGTATGAAAATAATGAGTTAGTTCAATATTTTAATAGCAATTTCACTTATTAACATTTTAGAAACAGCGTATAAACAGCCTGTTTACAATAAAAGGTTATCAATCGGGAGATCAATTACATGGTGTTTGAATTATTTGCGCATCTTTTTCAAGACATCTTTTTCTTCCTCTCTTATTTTTTCAATAGCAGTGGTGAATGCAATAGCGCTGATGCTTTTAATGTGCTTTTGAAGAAAGGAAAGCGTGTTGGCGGGATATACATTGTGGAGTTCCCTGAGCGACCAGCCAACGCCTTTTTGCACATAATATTCTTTGTCGGTAAGGAGTGGTGTTATCAATGCGGCTATTTTGCTGAATGGCAGGAATGCTTTTTTGGTGCGGCTATAGTACAGCAGGCTTACTACCGACTGGCGGCGCATCCAGGGGTTTTCATCTTTGTTCCAAAGGGTTAGTTGTTTGTAAACCTCGCCGGGAAAGGTTTCCAGCGCTTTTGTATTTATTTTGGCAAGGCAATCGCATAAATCCCAGCTACTGGCCTGCTGTTGCCACTCCTTAGATGTTTCCCAGATAGCGGCATGGAGTTCTGTTTTCTTTACATATTGCTCTAAGAAAAAGTAAGCGTGTATCATAGCCCGCCAATTGCCGGAGTGTTTCCATACATGGTTCCATATGGCTAATTGCTTTTCAAAAGGCTCATTTGAGAATGAGTACCCTTCTTTAAAAGCCGCCCGGTGCGCAGGGATTTCTGAAGAGGTATTGTTTACCTTATTAAGTATCTCGTTATGGTATTGCTGTAACTTTTGGTGCATTGGCCTTTTGCTCTTACAATTTTATACTCCTTACTTCATCTTCCGAAAGCCCGGTTAGTTTAGCAGTTATTTCTATGCTCATTCCTTCCGCGAGACAATTTTTTGCCATTTCCATTGCTTTTTTTGTTTCCCCTTTCATTTCCCCTTCCAAAAATTTGGAACTCATAGCGCTTTCATTGTCCCGCCAGATAGTAAGGTCTATTTCATATTCCCTCATTGCCTCTTTACTCAATTTCAGTTTGTCTAATTCTTCTTTTGCTTCTGCCAGCCCTTTGGCCTTTGAGCCTTCTTTTACAGTTTCATTTTTCAAGAAACCGACCCATTCATCCAGCGTGTTTTTTGCCACATCATCAAATTTGTTTACTTTAATGATGTAATATTCCGGGTAAATTTTTTCTATCTGCTCTGCCTTAAATATTACTTGTTCCTTTTGTGAGAGGCTCAATATATCTTTAGTATGTATGCCCACAAAACTGGTACTGCCATGATATATATAGTCATCGCCATGCCCCAGGTCAAAATACACAAGGTTTACCGATATTATTTTCTTTATCTCCCGGTACACCATGCCTTTATCCATATTATCCACTACCAGCTTCGATGTGCCAAACAGCATCCGCATCAGGAAATCGTGGGTATAGTTGCTTTGCACTTCTATTATCACCAGTTCGCCTTTAGCGTTTTGCACCAGCAAATCCACCTGGTTCATCTTATTATCAATGCCCTGTTTATTGCTTTCGCTTTCCAGCAGGTGGTCTATTGTTATATCTTCCCCCAAAAGCTCACTAAGGAACCCTTCAAGGATACCAAAGTTGGCTTTATTGCGCAACAGCCTTTTTATAGCCCAGTCGAACCGGATAGTGCTTCTCATGGAGAATATGTTTCTTATAAAATGCAAATATAATGAAATGCTTTAAGCCTCCGCCACTTCAATGCTATACAACTTTATCTCGTTATACAGCGTATCCCGCTCCACGGGTATGCGGCCTACGGCATGTATCATATCGCATAGCTCTTCGGTGCTGAGGGATGGTTTCTGCTCTTCGGCGCCTGCCATGGAGTATATCTTTGTGGTATCGTCTATGGTACCGTCCAGGTCATTTACGCCAAAAGAAAGTGTCAGTTGTGCTGTCTGGCGGCCAAGCATTGGCCAGTAGGCTTTCAGGTTGCGGAAATTGTCCATGAAAATACGCGAGATAGCATACAGTCGAAGGTCTTCAATAATTGTTGACTCCGGTATGTGCGACATATCATTGTCTTTATTGCGGAATTTCAGGGGTATAAAACAATTAAAGCCTCCTGTTTTATCCTGTAGCTGCCGCAGACGGCTCATGTGGTCTATGCGGTGTTCGTATTTTTCTATGTGGCCGTAAAGCATGGTAGCATTGGAGTGCATACCCAGCTTGTGCGCGGTTTCATGGATGTAGAGCCAGCCGTCGGCGTCCACTTTATCGGCACAGATCGCATTGCGCACATCGGGGTGAAATATCTCCGCGCCGCCGCCGGGCATGGATTGCAAGCCTGCTTCTTTCAGCTTTTGCATCCCATCGGGTATGGTCAGTTTCGCTTTGCGTATCATATAGTCCAATTCCACTGCCGTGAAACCTTTTATATGCAAATCAGGCCGGTGATCCCTTATTTTACTAAGGAGTTCGCAGAAAAACTCCAGGTTCATTTTGGGGTGTACTCCACCCACTATATGCACTTCTGTAACCGGTTGCCCATCGTATTTGCGCACCATATCCAGCATTTGCTCCATGCTTAGCTCCCAGCCATCGTCCCGGTTTTTATAGAGGCGGGAATAGGAGCAGAAATTGCAGGTGAACACACACACATTGGTAGGCTCTATATGGAAATTGCGGTTAAAATAAACCTTGCAATTGTGCAGCCTGTTGGCTATAAAACCGGCAAGAGCGCCAAGGAAGCCCAGTTCGCCCTTCTCAAAAAGCAGAACGCCTTCCTCTTCGGTAAGGCGTTCCTGGTTTTGTACTTTTTCTGCTATTGCCAGCAGGCGTTTATCCAAATTTGTTTGTTGAAATACTTCTGAAAGATTCAATGTCATTGTAACAATATTTTCCGGGTAACACTTCCTGACGCAAAGTTACACCTTACAAAGTAAATACCCTTACTCATTGCTGATAAGTCTATAGAATAATAGTCTTGCAGCATTCCGGTGGTATTTATATTATTCACCTCCTGCCCAAGCATATTGATAACGCTTATTGCCATTAATACGTCAGTGTTGCTGTTGTAAGAAATATTGACCATACCGGTAGTCGGGTTTGGCGATATGGTTAAACTGCTGTTTAAATCCACATGGCTTACTGCAGCATTGGCGGGATATGTTAATAATGCAGGGTTTTGGGTCAATGAGTAAGTTTCTCCTATAATGCCAGAATTTGTAGCCCCGGTGGTCGTACCCCCGATAGTGGTACCCGGAGTAAGAAGCACCATAGAAGCCATCGCATTGGCTTGGTCTGTAGTGAACATGTGCATTCCTATGTCATCGGTGTAATTAATAAAGCACTGGGAACAAAGACCAAAGGGTTGCAGATCTGTAGTGCTACCAGGCATATATTGGCAACAATCATTGTAAGTTCCGCCGGTAATTGAGTAAGGGAGGTTGAAGAATTGGTGGTCTCCTTCAGGGGGGGTATCTGCTAACCCATCATCCTGGCCGGCGCCACTATCGCTGGGGTCGCCACCGTTGGGACAACCAGGCCAGGGAGTATCCCAGGGGCAAAGGCCATAATCGTCGCCCCAGGTATGCCATATCTCAAAAAAGTGGCCAACTTCATGGGTTAAAGTGCGTCCCTGGTCGTAATAGTCTGTACCATAACCAGTAGGTATATAATCATCACTTGGAGCGGTGCGTTTACCTAAAGCAAGATAATTCATACAGATACCCATTTCAGGGAGTGGGATAGCCCCCGATCCAACGGTAAATGATAGTGGTGAAGTGATCCCAAGCAAGGAGGGGTCATCAGCAAAATTAATACACCATACATTCATGTACTTAGTATTATCCCATGCGGCTAAACCTCCTGTGGCTGTGTATTTGGCGTCGCTATAATCTCCGTAACTGCCCGAACTAAAACCACCGGGAGCGTCAGGGATGATCAATAATTCATAACCGGGAGTACCATTACCAGATGGCGTTGTATGGGCCAAACCGAAATGGATACCAACATTAGCATATAAATGTGTCCATCCCGAAGGGATATATACAGAGTCTGCGTTCTGGCGGTTATAATCCCTGTTTAGCACTACGATCTGGGAATCGCAACGTTGCTCGATTCCGGCAATGCCGCCTAAATTTGCAAGCTGTGCATTGGTAACAAGTATATGGAATATTACCGGCACAGGTGAAATAGTTGCCGTAGTTCTTTCCGCCGCACCCGATTTTTTTAGTAGTCCGTAATTATCTGCAATGCTTTGCAGCGAATTTCGTTGCGCGTCAAACCTGTCTTTCCAGGTAGGGTCTTTGGCTATCATAGCGGCTCTTTCGGCCTCTATACCACACTTCCTTTGCGCCAATGTATCTGTGTGCCAGATAAGTAGCATACTACCGAGTAATAATAAAATCTTTTTCATTTTTACATATGCTGGTAAAACATTAATAACAAAGTTATAGAATAAATCATATTCAAAGTTAGACTGTTGGTAAATATTTTTATTGAAAAGCAGAACGCCTCACTATTATTTAGTAAGGCGTTCTGTTTATGTATTTTCTATAAAATGATTATTGCAACAATATTTTCCGGGTAACACTTCCTGACGTAAAGTTGCACCTTACAAAGTAAATGCCCTTACTCATGCCGGATAAGTCTATAGAATAATAATCCTGGAGCATTCCGGTGGTATTGATATTTTTCACCTCCTGCCCGAGCATATTGATAACGCCTATTGTTATCAATTCATTTGCGCTGCTGTTATAAGACAGATTGACTATGCCGGTAGTTGGATTTGGCGATATGGTTAAACTGCTGTTTAAGTCCACCTGGCTTACTGCGGCAATGGCCGGGTAAGTTAATAATACAGGGTTTTGGGTCAATGAATAAGTTTCTCCTATAACGCCGGAGCCTGTAGCCCCGGTAGCTGTGCCAGGTGGAACAAGTACCATAGAGGCCATTGCCGCAGCCTGGTCTGTGGTAAACATGTGCATGGCAATATCATCCACATAATTCAAATAATCGTGGCTGGAGATACCAGGCCAAAACTGTTGGGTGTCAAGCGAACCATGATCCTGGCATTGGTCATAATAAGTGCCTACTGCATATGAACCTCCCAATGTTATTGAATCCGCGAGGTCACCATATTTAGCGTCACCTTCGGGAGGTGTATCGGCTAACCCATCATCGCTGCCACCGTTCCAGGGGCAAAGGCCGCCATCATCACCCCATGTATGCCATATCTCGAAAAAGTGGCCTACTTCATGTGTTAATGTACGTCCCTGGTCGTAATAGTTTGAACCCCAACCAGTAGGAATATAATTATCAGATGGAGATGCGCGTTTACCTAAGGCAAGATAGTTCATACATATACCCATTTCAGGGAGTGGGATAGCCCCCGATCCAACGGTAAATGATAATGGTGAAGTTATCCCAAGCAGCCCGCTATTATCAGCAAAATTAATACACCATACATTCATGTATTTAGTATTGTCCCATGCGCTTAAACCTCCTGTGGCTGCGTATTTAGCATCACTATAATCTCCATAACTGCCTGAATTAAAACCGCCGGGTGCGTCAGGGATAATCAATAATTCATAACCTGGTGTACCATTACCCGATGGCGTGGTATGAGCCAAACCGAAATGGATGCCAACATTGGCGTATAAATGTTTCCAGCCTACAGGGATACATGAAGGTGTAGTATCCGGGTTTTCCCTGTTATAATCCCGGTTGAGTACCGCTATCTGTGAATCGCAACGCTGTAGCACCCCGGCGGTGCCGCCCATCTGGGCAAGTTGCGCGGTAGTGACAATGACATGGAATATTACCGGAACAGGAGAAATGGTTGCGGTAGTTCTTTCGGCAGCCCCTGCTTTTACCATTTGCTTGTAATTATCGGCAATGCCCTGCAACGAATTTCTTTGCGCGTCAAACCTGTCTTTCCAGGTTGGGTCTTTGGCAATCATAGCGGCTCTTTCGGCCTCTATACCGCATTTTCTTTGCGCAAATGTAGCTGTGTGCAAGGTAAGCAGCACAATACCGGTTAATAATAAAATCTTTTTCATTGTGTTTTATATATAAAAGTCAATTCAAAACCTATGGTAACAAAATTAAAGAATATAAATCATATCCAATGCTGATAGCTAATAAATATTTTCATTTCAATGTCATTTGTTAGACGGTCAGGAAACCAAAAGGTTAAAAAAAAGGCTGCCCTTTTAAGACAGCCCCTGAAAAATTTTGTTTTCATTATTTTCTTCCTCCCTGGTTCCGTGCCGGCTGTGATGGAGCAGGACGGGGTTGTGGTTGTGGCCTGTTGTTTTGTTGTGGTTGCGGCTGCGGCACCGGATCGGCTTGCTGCTGGCGCGGCGGTTCCTGTCGTGGTTGCTGCTGCTGTTGCCTGTTTTGCTGCGGAATTTCATCGCGCTGTTGCTGGGGCTGGGCCTGCTGCGCAGGCTTGTTCACATCCCATTCGTATGGGTTGTTGTTATTGCCCTGGTGGGGTTGCGCCGGTTTTGCTGTCTCATTAAAATTAGTTCCGGGAACGCCGCTATGCCCGCCATTAGGTACATCACTCCTGAATTGTGGTGTTGCAGCCTGGCCTGTGTTTACTGCCTGGGGGGTATTACGTATTGGCTGCGGGGCGTTCACCACATTGGGCGGAGACACTCTTTGCCCGTTGGCATTTGATTCCGGCCTGATCTGGGCTGGGCGGTACATTTTAATCACATCGTTATGCACCCTTGTGTTAAGGTTGGTGGAATTGGTAAGATGGTAAACCTGCACAGGCTGGTGTGTGAACTGCTGCACATCAGAGGAGCGCGGCCCGGATACATAGGTGACATGGTTGTTTTCGTAGGTATTGTTTATGAAATTAGTATTGCTGATTATTTCGGAATTACCATGCGGCCCCGACCAGTAATGATAATAGTTGCTGCTATAAATATATTGTGGCGGAATGAATACCCACCAATCATTGGGGCAGTAATAGTCGCCGGAATTAAAGCCATATCCAGGGCCTAATGGCGCCCATCCATAATATCCGTTGCCATAGCGCCAGCTTACCCATGAAGGGCCCCAATCGGTACCGGGTATCCATAGCCAGCCGTAGTATTGGTCATAGGTCCAGCGGCCATAATGGAAACAGGCCCATCCCCAGGGATAATCGGAAACCCATGTGTTACCATAGTCGGTCATCACCCAGTGGCCGTTCGTATAATACGGGCGGAAACTGCCGTCCACATTTGGCGACCAAACATTGCCATATTTGGGGTCATTTATCCATTGCCCGTATGGGGCAAGGTTCTGATAAAAATCGTTGTACGAAACAGTTACATTATCATACTGCGCCATTGCCTGGGGGGCAGCGCCAAATGTAAAAAACAAACACACGCACACTGCGAAAAATAGCTGCTTATATATCCTTACCATAGATTGATCTTTTGAATTGCTTTTATACTACTGATTATCAAAAAACAGTTCCGATTTTTATAAAAAAATGTTAGTGAAGATGTCAAAATAGGCTGTAAATATAATACTAATGTTCAGTTTAGTCAAAATTCCTGAAATGATCCTGGCCGGAAACCTAAGTGAAGCGGTGCCAGTGGTTATGATGCGGGTAATGGTTGTGCCAGTAATGATGATGCCAATGCCGCCCCGGGTATAAGATGCAGGAAGAAAAAGTGGCAGATAGCAATACCAGCAATAATAATTTTTTCAGCGCCTTCATTGGTTTTGAGATTTGATTTTTTTTGACCGTCTTCATTGGCTTGTGCAAATATATTTACAAACAACCAGCTTTTTTAATCTTAACCTTTGAAATTATCATCTCCTCATCATATCTTTGCGCAACTCAAAATAAAAGTAATGCCTCAAAAACTGAAACCTACCGGGAAAGATAAATCAATGCTTGCTATACATTGCGTGGTATTCGCAATAGTCGTAACGCTAACATGGGTGATGTATGACCCGCATAACGGGCATTGGGCATACCCCTGGCCAGCATGGACTACCGCTGCATGGGCTTTGGCGCTGCTCGGCCATTTCTGCATAGTATTTACCAGTTACGAAGATAAAGGCTGGAATACCTACCGCAAACAGCAAGGATTGTAATATGCTGATATTTTTTTCAATTGACGCCTTATTTGCTACGCAGGTAAGGCGTTGTTGTTTTATCCATGTGCTATTATAAGTGTATTTCCCTTAACTTTGCGGTGTAAGCAATTTTTTAAGCGGGGTTATGAAAAAGACGCACATTGTTTTATTGTTATTGGTGGTGGTGAGCTTATCAGTCATAGTAAGTGTATTTGCTGATTTCAGTACGTATGAGACCTTCTCTTCGGCGTCAAAACAGCCGGGTAAAACCTATTATGTTATCGGCAATCTGCAGAAAGATAAGGATATGGAGTATGACCCGCTGAAGGACCCTAACCATTTTATTTTTTATGCCAAGGATAAAGCCGGTAATATGAACAAGGTTATTTTTAACGGTGAAAAACCGAGAGATATAGAAAAATCGGAACAGATAGTGATGATGGGCTATGAAGAAGGCGGTACTTTTCATTGCTGCCGGATACAGATGAAATGCCCTTCAAAATACAAGAAGGATATGGTGGTGGAGGGGAAAGCTAATGGCTGAATGGCTCAATTATTAATGTGAAAATGCGATAATGTGCAAATGTGAAAATGGCGCAAATTATTGTGTCGTTCGGTAAAAACTCACGATGACAATTTGAAAATTGTACATAACGACTAAATACTATCTACTGACTTACGACTTAACACTTACGACTTACGACTAAAATGGATACACAGTTCATAGGAGAGCATCTGAGGCCCGGGCAACTGGGTCATTTTTTTGTTATCACATCTTTTGTGGCGGCATTGTTCAGTATGTTCAGCTATTTCCGTGCGGTGCGTACCGAGCAGACTGACCCTTTCGGCAGCCGTAAATGGCAGTTATTGGGGCGCAGCGGATTTGTGCTGCACGCGGTCTCTGTGGTGAGTATTTTTATCGCCCTGTTTTATATTATTGAGCATCATCTTTTTGAATACCATTACGCCTGGGAACATTCTTCTTTATCCTTGCCGCCAAAATTCCTGTTGTCTTGTTTCTGGGAAGGTCAGGAAGGTAGCTTTATGCTATGGACATTCTGGCATTGTGTGCTTGGGTTGGTGGTAATGAATACCTCAAAAGGGCTGGAAACGCGCACTATGGCAATCATAGCTATGGTGCAGGTGTTTCTCGGCACCATGATACTTGGTTTTTATCTTGGCCCGGATATTAAAGTGGGTAGCACGCCATTCATTCTTATGCGCAACAGTATGCAGGGTGCGCCCATATTTGCCATGCCAAACTACATGGATTTTGTGACGGATGGCAACGGGCTGAATGTGCTGCTGCAAAACTACTGGATGGTCATTCATCCTCCTGTTTTGTTCCTGGGGTTTGCCACTACGCTTATACCATTTGCCTATTGTATAGCCGCGCTATGGAAGGGGGAGTACCAAACCTTTGTAAAACCAACAATAGCGTGGTCTTTGTTCAATGGCGCGGTATTGGGAACGGGTATAATGATGGGCGGCGCATGGGCGTATGAGTCGCTCAACTTTGGCGGCTACTGGGCATGGGACCCCGTGGAAAATGCCTCGCTGGTACCCTGGTTAGTGCTGATAGCCGGCCTGCATACCTTGCTGGTTTACCGGGCAACGGGCCGTGCGCTTACTATTACTATTTGTTTCCTTCTGCTCAGTCATTTATTAATATGGTACTCCACCTTCCTTACCCGTACCGGCATACTCGGCAAAACGTCGGTACATGCCTTTACCGGCGATGGCAAGGCGCTTACGTATCACCTTTTAGTGGTGATAGGCATACTGCTTATTCTTGCTATTGCTTTTCTTATAAAAAGATGGCGTAGCCTGCCGCGTATCAAAACTGAAGAAGAAACGCTCTCGCGTGAGTTCTGGATGTTCATAGGGTCTGTGATCCTGTTCCTGTCGTCTATACAAATAGCGATTACCACCTCTATCCCGGTATGGTCGCCGCTGGCAAAGTGGATCTCCGGCAAAGATTTTGCTCCGCCTGCAGAGCCTATGCAGCATTACAACAATATACAGGTATGGGTGGCTATTATTGTTGGCCTTTTATCTGCCACTGTATTGTACATGAAGTTCAAAAACAGCAATGGCAGGGACCTCGCGAAGCGGCTGGGGATAACTGCCGTTATAGCCTTAGTAATGGCTGCCGGCATAGGTTGGGGGCAACGAATAACTACCTGGCAATATGATATAATGCTGTTTGCCGCCTGCTATGGTATTGTAGCCAATATTTATTACGGCATTATTGTACAAAAGCTGCGTTTCAAAAAGCTGGGGCCTTCCGTAGCGCATCTTGGTTTTGCCACTGTATTGCTGGGCATCCTTCTTTCTTCGTACAATAAACACGCTATATCCATAAGCACCACCGGCGTACCAATGGATTTCGGAAAGAAAACCCCGCAGGAAAATGCCAAAGAAAGCAATGAGAATGAGCTGCTGTTTCATGGCGTACCGGTGGCTATGGGCGATTATTTTGCCACATACATAGGCGATAGCGATGTGGCGGGTAAAGACCGCAGGATATACTACAAGGTTGCCTTTGAGCAAAGAGACAGCATTACCCATAAAGTTACCGAGCGTTTTATGCTGTACCCCGACGCCTTCATTAACCCCAAGGGCCAGCAGGGACTTAGCGCAAACCCATCCACAAAGCATTATTGGAACAGGGATATATTCACATTTATCAACAGCGCATCTGATAAGAACAAAAACGACACCAGCACTTACCTGAGCCACAGGGTTACCAAGCAAGGTGATACCATATACCTGAATAGCGGCTACATGGTATTTAATGGATTCAGCAGGGAAGTAAATGATAAGCGTTACATGGCCGAAGACGGAGACCTGCCAGTGAAGGCTATACTTAACGTTTATAACCTGGATGGCTTTATTAAGGAAATTGACCCCGTATATATATTGCGCAACAAGCAGTACATTACTTACCTGGAAGATACCGTAGAACAAATGGGCGTGTATGCCCGATTTGCCAACCTTGATGTAAAATCCAAAGATTCGGTATCTGCCGATATAATGGTGCGGCAAACAGACCCAAAGGACGATTTTATTGTTTTAAAAGCGCTGGTGTTCCCTTACATCAATGTGCTGTGGCTGGGTGTTGTGATTATGGTACTCGGCTTTTTTATCAGCCTCGGTGATCTTTTCAACAGGAAGGGGTAATATAACAATAACACATTAGCCAATATGCAAAATCTATAGGCCATTAGGTTAATGCTGTTTACTTTTGCTAACGCTGTTAGGAAAAATAGCTACGGTAATAATGGGGATTGCTGAAAGAAAAGAAAGACAAAAAAAAGAAGTGCGGGGGAGCATTATCACTGCGGCATGGCAGTTGGTAAATGAGGAAGGCTGGCAGAATTTGTCTATACGTAAGATCGCTGACGCTATTGAATATAGCGTACCCGTTGTTTATGACCATTTTGAAAACAAAGAAGCCATTCTTTCTGAATTTAACAGGCAAGGATTTCAATTATTGGGCGATAAACTTAAAGAAGCTAAAGACAAGCACAGGAAGCCGACATTGCAATTAGAAGCTATTGCTTTCTCCTACTGGGATTTTGCTTTTGAGAACAAGGAATATTACCAGTTGATGTACGGGCTGGGAATGCCTACCTGCGAGAGCCTTACGAAAGTGCCGGAATTGTCTGCTTTTATCAGCGTCATTCACAGCACTATAGAAGAGGTTATTAAAGAAGGTAAGAACAACAATGACAATACCTGGCTGAAGGTGCATTCGTTCTGGTCTATGATACACGGGCTTGTGTCCATAAACCTTATGTCGCCGCCGGTCACTCATTTAGGGATGACGCAGGATGAATTTAATAAGACCATACTGAAAGACTTTATAAAAGGATTTATTAAGGGGCTGATTGAATAATGGTTAATTATTAATGATTAATGATTAATTCATGGCGCGATTTTTTTAACAATTTAAAAACCAAAAAAACATGAAAGTAGTTGTATTAATCGGTAGAATACTGTTCTCGTTGATATTCCTGTTATCAGGGTTCCATCATTTCTCCGGGGCCACCATTGCCTATGCCGCAGCGCAGGGAGTGCCTATGGCGTCTGTACTTGTTCCGCTTTCGGGGATCATTTCCATTTTTGGTGCGTTAAGTATTATGCTTGGGTTCAAAGCAAAATTTGGCGGACTGCTTATCCTGGTCTTTCTGATCCCGGTAACCTTTATGATGCATAATTTCTGGGCAATGACCGACCCAATGATGAAACAGATGCAAATGGCCATGTTTATGAAAAACATTTCCATAATGGGCGGGGCATTGATCATCGCTTATTTTGGCGCGGGGCCATTGAGCTTTGATGCAAGAACAAAAAACTAAAAAAAAAATTAATCAACAATAAAAATCAAAACACATGTCAACAACAAAATGGGCAATGGACCCCACGCACTCTGAAGTGCATTTTAAAGTAAGACACCTGATGGTTTCAAACGTATCGGGGCAATTCAAGAATTTCAATGCTACCGTTGAAACGGATGGCGATGATATGGCTACTGCGAAAGTGCATTTCACCGCTGATATTAATTCCATTTCCACCAACAACGAGCAACGCGACGGACACCTGAAAACAGGCGACTTCTTTGATGCGGAAAACCATCCCCAGTTAACCTTTGAAGGCAACAGGCTGGAAAAAGTAAGTGGCGACCATTACAAATTGCATGGTGCGCTCACCATGCGCGGCGTTACCAAAGACATAACGCTGGATGCGGAATACGGAGGTACGATGCAGGACCCCTGGGGGAATACCCGCGCGGGATTCTCGGTTAATGGAAAGATAAACCGTAAAGATTTTGGCGTAAGTTTCAGCATGGTAACAGAAACCGGTGGTATTGCGCTGAGTGATGAGGTTGGCATAAGCGCGAATGCCGAATTTGTAAAAGAAAAAGCGCTGCAACCGGCATAAGGAAAATCAGGTAGAAACCCCGTCAGTACACCTCTTAGGGTGTCAGACGGGGTTTCGTTATGAACACAATACCATAGCATCAGCAACGTTTTAGCCGTCTGACACCCTAAGAGGTGTACCGACGGCTAAAATTATTAATGGCATCATTTTTTTGTTCCTTAAAAAAGCATACGAGCTTATGAAAACAATATCTTCAATTTCCATCCTTTTGTTTTTACTGTTTCCTTATTTTGTTTTCAGCCAAACCAAGTGGGAACTGGTTAGCAGCGATGTATCCTTCAGGATAAAGAACGCAGGCTTTAATGTAAACGGAAATTTCGCAAACGTTAAAACCGAACTTTTATTCAGCCCCGATAAATTATCCGTTTCCAGGCTTAAAGGCACAGTGGAAGTGAGTACCCTGAAAACAGGCATCAATAAAAGGGAC
>Ga0206825_1100_pt1 | contig 16621 bp, 14 predicted proteins | sample Alteio_BWOrgCont_79_FD_152875 | JGI IMG/M metagenome (GOLD analysis project Ga0206825, IMG submission 152875) | Enriched cells from forest soil in Barre Woods Harvard Forest LTER site, Petersham, Massachusetts, United States -... | ecosystem: Environmental > Terrestrial > Soil > Temperate forest >...
CTTGTTGGGCCTCCTGTTTGATTTCGGCATTGCTCTTTTGCGGCCCCAGTTCCTGGTCATACGTCGCCAGGTGTTGCAACGCATAGTCCCGAATGACTTCATTTTGTTCCTGATTCTGATACATTTGCGCCAGCACATCCCCTAAATCACCGGGCATAGGGTTCATGAGGCAAAGCTTATCCATGAGTTCATTCTTCAACACCTGCCCCAGCTGGTCATTGTCCAGTGAAGAGGAATCAAGCAGGAATCTTTTCAGGACCTGCCAGTCGGCGTCCGTCAGCTTGGAGGGCAGGCTCTGGATGGCTTCAAGCCGCTTCTCATAATCCGCTTTCCCATCCACGATCAATTGAATGTCGAACCATACGGTATTTTTCGGACTAAACACTATGGAGTGTTTTGGTTGAACCGGGCGGTCCCCAGGATTGACAATCGTCGCCAGGACGACGGGTTTGAAAAAAATATTTTTCGACGGGAGAACCGTCGGTTGTTTAACCGCCACAGGGGCCGGCTTGGGTAATTGCTTTCGTTGATCAAGCCAAAGCTTCAGAACGGCCACCGTTGCAACAGCCAGTAAGATTCCTATGATGATTTTGCGTTTCATTTAATTCCGATAACCAATCTGGTAATTGCCTTGATAGGCCTTGATCGAATTGCAAACTGATGATATCGCCGATGCCGGCCGGATAAAGCGCACCGGACATTGCCCCAAAGCGTCGAAATTCGTCGAAGTCAAAACCTTCAGCGTCGTGCCATCGTCGAACATCACACCGCTGACAATGGGCTGGATCACAAAGGTGACATTGGTTTCCAACGGACTGGAAATGACCAGCATTTGAACCAACTGGCTGCCATCGGGATAGACTTGAATGATACTGGTATAGACCTGATCGCCCGACCACACGTCGAAACCCTGCACTTGCCTGGAGTCCAGCACCGGTCCATTGGTGCCCAATCGCGCGAGCATCGAACGTGGCTCGTTCGCATCAGCCCCCAAAGTCAGTTGAATGCCACCGTTGGCATTGGTCCCCGATACGAAACAAGTCAGGCGTGAATCGGTCTGCAATGCGGCCTCCGGCGCAAAATTCGTTAAATTCAAAGTCCTTTCCATCCCGGTCCAGGCATCCGGTTGACTAGGAGGAAGTTGCTGTCGTGGCACCACGTCGACGGTGACGCTGCCGCTTTGCGAGCCACCAGATCGCGGCGTGTAAGTTCCCGTGACAGTGTAATCACCCGGCGTTGCGAACTGATAGGATGCCGGCCGGGTGGTCATGCCCGAATAACTATTAGTGCCAATGGCCACTTGCAATTGGCCCTCAGCACCGTTGGCCGGAAGGGCATTGAAGAGTAAACTATCGCCCTGGCGAACTATCAAGTTGGTTGCGCTCAACAGATTGACCGCCAGCCATTGCAGGTTGGCGGTCTGGGTCAACGCCCCATTCTGATAACTGGCTTGGAATACTGTTTGCGTGTTTTCCGATAACGGTACGTTGACATACCATCGGTTATCGGTCGTTCCCAGGGGCGATAGAGCATTGGTCTCGCTATTGGTCATCGCCATCGTCATCGGAAATGGATCGCGCCCCTCAAGGCACACCGGTGACGTATAACTGCTGACGAGGGCATTCGTATTGTCCAAGCCAGACTGGTCCTCCATCATCTGCGCCGCCCAGATTTTGATTCCGTTCTGATTGGTGGAACCAGAGACGGCCAGCAATTTAACCTGTTTGATCCGCAAGCTGCTAAAGCTGGCGACACCATCCCAAAACACATGCAACGTATGAGGCCCGGCCTGCAAGTAGGGCAAGACCAGCTCGACTGCTCCGTTGGTGCCATAACCGGCATTGAGAATATAATGTCCCAAAGTCTGGTTATCAATTCCCAGCAGAAGTTTAAAACTTGTCTCCGTTGGATTGAGCTGGTTCTGAGTGCCGATGAGATTGAGCACGTATTTGTCGGGGTTGCTCACCGACAGGTCAAAGTCCAGTCCACCCCGTCGGTCCAAACAATAAATATCTGTTCCGTCCACCTGCCAGTTGCCCAAATAGTTCGTCGCTTGCGAGCCGTTGACCGTTACCGCCACGCTAATCTGATTACTACAAACTAATGAAGGGCCTGTATTCAAATACTCCTCTTCAAACCAGTCGGGCAAACCGTCATCATTCACATCCAAGTTGAATGGGTTAAGACCCAACAAATAATCCTGCAAATTGCTTAAGCCCGAGTTATCGTAATCCATACCAGCATCGTTGGGATATTGCGGGTCGAGGCCGTGGGCAATTTCCCACGCATCAGCCATCCCGTCACCATCCGTGTCCGAATTGGTCGGATTGGTGTGATATTCCCATTCCTGCAAATTTGACAGACCGTCATGGTCCGGGTCTGCGTTTGGATCTACTCCGGTATGCCCAAAATAAATCATTTCCCAAATCACCGGTAGTCCACTTCCATCCGGATCCATTGTTGGCTGCGAATAGAGCTGACATTGAGGTATCGTCCGTTCCGACATTGAAGGACAACTCCACCTTAGTTCTGACTTGCCGTGCCCCAGATTGTTATACATTTCAACTCGAATCAGATAATGCTGTCCCGCCACAAGATTAATGGTCCCTTTCAACTCTCCGTCGGGATGCCACGTCCGCCAGCCATTAATTACTAGTTTTTCGTTGATCCACACCCGCACCCAGTCTTCTTGCAGTGTTTCCAGACTGAGGGTATGAAGCCCAGTGAACTGTGCTTGCAATTCGCCCGACCAGCACACCCCATAACCGTCCGGATTCAAAATTGTCAGTGGGGGTGCATGCCCCCAATAAAAGCTCTCTTCAGGATCTTTGCGGTTAATGATTCCAGGGAGATAAAGCAGGCTGTCATTGCGATAATTTCCCTCCAAACCGTCGCCATTGCCCTCCGGCACGCTCATCGTTTCAACATTGGCCGCCGACCCGAAATTTACCTGGTCAAACCGTGCTGTGGACGGGCCAGCCACAGTTCCCGTCCGTGCATTGTGGGCGCTTGCCGCTAGCCCCACATAGATCTGCGGGGCCAAGCTCTTAAACGTCACCCAGTCCAACAATGTCCAGTTCGTCCCATCGGTCGAAGTATAACCGCCCAACCAATCGCCGTTACGCACTACCTTCACCCAACAGGGCAGTGTTACTTGAAGGGAACTGGGCGCATGAGACACGCTCCCAGCCAGTTCCCGCCATTGGAATGACATCGTATTGCTTAAATTCACCACCATCGCCGCGTTTCGCGCCTTGCCTTCCAGCGATTCCCGGAGCATTACCGCCGCCTTGGCAAACTGGTTGGTCCCTGCCAGCCCCAGTATCCGCGCCACAATCTGGACGTTCGTCCCCATGGTCTGGTACACGTAATGAAATGAATCGGCGTTGCCCCAGATGTCCGATCCCGCGCAGCTCACCGAGAACACGCCATTGCTGGATTGTGCACATCCAACTGTATAGTCGCCACCCACATCACCGTCTCCAAAGGTGTCCGGCACGCCCCGGGTCTGCGGATTGGTTGGGTCGGTGTGTTGCCGGTATTCCTGTAAGTTCGACAAACCATCCCCGTCTGGATCAGCGTTCGGATCCACTCCGGTTCGCCCAAAGTAATGCTCTTCCCATAGAACCGGCAACCCGCTCCCTGATGGATCCATCTCCGGCTGCGAATATAATTGATTTTGTGGTATCACCCGTTTCGGTGTTGAGGGGCTGCTCCAACTTAACTTTGCCCGCGCCGTACCGTGATTTTGATAGTATTCCACCCGCAGCAGATATCTTTGCCCCGCCACAAGATTGATGGTCGCCTGGGTTTCCTGGTCCAGATGGCAGTTCCAATCATCAATCACCAGTTGCTCGTTGATCCATACACGCGCTCCTGCGTCGCTCTCCATAGAGATCGTATAACTCTCGCTGAACTGTGCTTCCAGTTCCCCCGCCCAGCACACGCTGAACTTATTCGCCCACGGCATCCCTAAGGCTGCCAGACACTCGTCGGCAAACGGCTCGCCCGGCGTTACCCCCGGATTTGCCGGAGCAACACTGTCAATCTGTCGGTCTACCCAGTTTGTCACGGGCACCCCGTACAAATGCCGGTTCGAATAATAACTCCCCGTCAGACCGTCGCCATTCCCGACCACCGGGTTTAAGATCGCTGCAGGGCCCGCAGCACTGAAATTGATCTGATCAAAGGTGGCCGTGGCAATTTGGTTGTTGCCCGCCACCGCCAGCCCCACATACACCTGCGGAGCCAAGCCGTTGAACTCTTCCCAGCCAGCCAGAGTCCAGTTGATTCCGTCGGTGGAACTATAACCGCCCACCCAGTCGCCGCTCCGCACAATCTTCACCCAGCATGGCGCTGTTGTATTGGTGCTGCCCGCTGTTTGATCAGTGTTACCATCCGTCGCTCGCCGCCATTGAAAGAAGCTTCCCTGACCCAATGTCACTAACATCATCGCGTTGCGCGATCCTTCGTCTAATGTCTCGCGTATCATCACTCCGGCTTTGGCCCAACTGCCGGCACCTTGCATTGCCGCAACCTGCACCACAATTTGTCCGTTTGTTCCCATCGGCTCATAGAGATAATTGAACGCGTCGTTCGTTCCATAAATAGATCCGGTATCGCTGATCGAGTATCCGGCATTTCCTTTGGCTTGCGTGATGCCCGGGGTAGCCACCGCTCCAATATCCATATCACTCCATGCCAACGTGCCGCTCTCTTGCGCTCTAACGGCATGTGTAAGCGCCAACGTCAATCCTACCGTAAAAATCAACAGAGTAAACAGCGTCAGCAAAACTGAGGGTTTTTTAATTGCACTCATTGATCAAAAAGTCAGTAATCTAGTTAGGCAGCCAATACAATTAAGAGAAACAACCCCATCTCCCAACAAACAAATCCCGCAGATTAGAAATTGTGCGGAGCCCGAGTTGCCTTTTTTTGTGATGTAAGGACCTTGTTTCAATTTTTTATGATTTTAGGGTTTTGCTAAAAAAGAACTAGCCCGAGACTAACTGATTTATAGTTTCTGAGTAGGTAACAAAAATATTATCCCCATTTTTATCCCTGACGCACAAGCATGGTTGGGAAAAAGCTTCCAAAAACTGAAGTTTGCCGGAACCTAAAGAAGATAAACACCAGACTTTCCATTTTAAAAAAAAGGCGGCGCCTTGGAAAAGACTTGCTCCCCTTGGAATGACAATTTTTAATTTTGGCCCCGTTCCCATAGTTGATTTTGTATTGCCCCTTCTGTAACCTACTGCCCGACCTTGTCTAGATCATAGCAAAAAATGTTATGCTGTCCAGAATTATTTCTAAAAAAGTTTTCACAAGTACTTGAATTTTTTACACTTATAACATTTAAATTCATTTATTTTTTTTGACTCTAGGTCGATTTGTAAAACCATGTAACACCTGTGAACAAAAGCCCGCTACTTACTAAGGCGCGCACGATACCCCCCAGCTTATGCAGATATCACCAGCGGGGAAAATTGTAATACGCGGCATCCACGCACACAGTTTTGAAAATTTCAGCGTATTCCTGTAAACAGTCACGCTCAAAGCGTGTAGTGGCAACTTTCCCACGGTATTCATATCGGGCGGGCGTATAAAGCTATTCAGCCAGCCTTGGTACTTCCAAGACGACGTGCCGATGAAAATGCCGCTGGCAGCAAGTTCCGCTGCTTTTTGTCCGATCCTCTCACGGTGAAAGGCCATGCGACAGCGTGCTGCGAGAAAAGACTTAAGTCAATTCATCGCGATAGCTGCCACCACACTACGCAGTCGCTTCCCTGGCTACCAGTTGAATCTTTATATGCACAGTCAGGGCAACGCCATTGTCAGCGAAGCCATTAGGAATGGCGCGCCTTTTGATACCTACATTCTTACGGAGGGTGCGCTGCCTGACAGTGCATATGATAAGGGTGGTGCCGTCAACCGTGGCATTTACACCCCCATTTGCGCCCTGCCAGCGTCCAAAGCCATTTCTTGCACTTCACCAACCTGACTGTGATGCCTGCCCACCGCCAAGCACAACCCATCGGAAGCGTCAACATCTTTTTACCAAGTGGTTTGCGCCGTTTAGGACAAAAATCGAAATTTTCCGCAAAAAAATTGCGATGGAGGCCGGAAGTTATCAATTACAGGAGCCTTTGCCCTCCTGATCCCAAAATTGACCTCGCGCCCAAAGCAGGGGTGGTAAGTTCCGAAAGGGTTTTCGACTTTGGGGGGCCGAGGGCACACTGCGGGGACGGTACAGGGCGCAAAAAGAATGCTTACCTTGACTGCCACAAAAATTCCGCCGCCGCGCTCACAGTTGCCGTCAGGCGCGGTCAAAAGCGGAGTCAAAAGTCCATTTGATACCGCGAGCCATCTAACCGTGTCAAATGGCGTCACCAAAGAGCATGAGTTAGCACATGCCCGTAGCGTTTGTGCGGCAAAATCACGAAAAATCACGAGAGAAAACCTAACAAAAAATGATTTTAAAATTAAGAGTCAACTGCTCTACCAATTGAGCTACCGAGGCAACCGTAAACAACCATTCTGTCAGAGGTAATTCCAAGGGCAAGATTTTTTACGACACCACAAGCGCCTTTAACCTCCTGAACGCCAGCGAAAACCGCGTCATGCAATCTGCAAGACGGGAATAATTCAGCCCAGGCATTTCCTTTAATTTTAATACATAATGCCTTGATTTATCACGGCATGTTCTATGCTTAAGACAAATCAGGAGAGTAAATATGAAGTGCCGAGCATGCATATTTGGGTTGGTGTCGGTTCTCTTCTTATTGCTGACAACCGGATGCCAAAGTTTGTTCCTCAGCAAGGATTCTGCGACCGTTTCAGCCTGGACGAATTGGAATCAGGTTACGATAGCTTTCAATAACATCAATCCCAACCACACTACCGTCAAAGATTTAAATAAGATGGGATTTAATCCACTCACGACTCCGAATATCAAGATTATGCCTTATGTGGACATCATTCCCGTATTCATGCCCAATCCCAACATTCACTATCAGGACCTTCCCATTGGGGTAAAGCTTTACGTTGAAGCAAAGGAAAATACCACTGCTTATCTCGTAGAACTGGAAAACGTCAAAGATAAGCGGCATGGCAACCTGTTCCTGGACATCTTTGGCTTCAAGCGCCTGACCCATCAGTCCGGCTGGCGTTTCAAGGGATTGATCCTGATTAAAGATCAGACCGTGGTTTACACGCTGGCCTCCGGCGAACCGGATATTTCCCGCGAAGATTCAAACATCAAACCATTGGGACCGTTCCAGGAGTTGGATGCATTCGGTGGCAGCATCGTTGGCATGTGCCATTAGCGCCGGGGGGCGTGTCTGTTTGTGCTGCGAATTTGGATAGTGTGCGGTTGATTCAATTTGTTTTATCTGCTTTCCACCCTGCGGCATAACAGATAACTTTCTGGCGCGCCCGTGGGCGCAGATTCAGACACATGGAAGACCAGCTAGCTCTCATCGAAATTGTCATCGCCGTCGCTGTCGTCGTTATCGCGCGATGTCTGTTCTCGTTCCTTTTTAAGCAACGCGCAGCAGCCGCAAACGCCAAAGTCTGCCGAATAATCCTCGTTTTGATAGAGCTGTGCGCCCTCGCTTACATTGGTTATGTTTTTATCCCAACAGCGATGGATAAATCTCCCGCTTCTCATCGTTACGTCGTTTTTGCCATCTTTAGCTGCTTTGTCGCCAAAAAGGTGTTCGATTTCCTGAAAGAAGATTTCCAAAGGTGTTTTTCGGACATGGGTGCCAAGCGGTAAATTCAGGCCGGTTCTTCCCCTGCTTTCAATTTCGTCAGTAATGTTTTTTGTTCCCGCAATAGATTTTCTCTTCGGGAACTTTTTAATAGAACGTTCCTCACAATAAAGAACGCGTCAATTCGCCAAAATTAAAAAAGCATAAAAATATGAAGATTCTTTCGAAAACATTGCTGTTTCAATTTTCACTGGCCGCCACACTGGCTGCTTCTGCCGTTTCCGGCCATGCGCAGAGCGCCATAGCCACTATTTCGGATGTAGCGGCGGGCGGTGGTGTTTTTGATTACACCATCACACTGGAAAACACGGGGCCCGGCTCACTCGAGGGTTTTTGGTACGCCTGGACACAATCCGGCAATAACTTGTCTACAGGCATAAGCAATCCCGGAAGTTCACTTGGCTGGACGGATAGTGCTCTCGAAGGCAACACTTCCATTTCCTGGCAAGGCAATTCCGGAAATGCGCTGGCACAAAATCAATCGGCCACGTTTACCTTTGACAGTACCGAGACTCCGACGGCCATCACGACATCGCCTTCCGGCAAGTCGGTGGCATATGTTGGCAACATTGATTTCAGCCAGGGCTCGGGAGGAGACAGCACGGGTGTCTTCTCACCAACCTTGAGCGTGCCTGAACCGTCTTCCCTGGCCCTGCTGGCCGGTGGAGTGGTTATGGGTGGACTGTTTTTCAGACCGCGGCGGTCTGGTAAGTCAGCCTAAATTTCCCCGACGGCGTCGGCGGCAGTTTGTCCACCGATTCCACTTCAATAGCGCTGGGAGGTTTAAGCAAATCTTCCAGCCTTGAAACGACCGATTTTAGCTCCGCTGCCTGCGGACTGCCGACATTACTGTCCGGGATATAGCGGAATTGATATTTCCCGTCTTTATCCTGATGGAGTTGGTAATGCATGATGCCTTCAACGCCGCTTGGCGTGAAGCACTGATCCACGTCCCACGTTGTGATACGGCGTCCATCTGTAGCATGGATGGCATCGCGGATGCGACCGTGGACGATGTAATTCGTCTCGTACGGTTGCGAGCGGCGTTCCGCTAAATCGCCGATGCGATAACGCAGCAGCGGCATATAATCGTTCGTCAACGTAGTCACCGCGAGATCGCCAACGCCCCGCGCATCAGGCGAAACGATTTCCAGGAAGGCGTTCTCGTAGCTGGGCCTCATCCTCCCCTGCCCGTCTTCCATCAGGAGATGTCCGCTTTCGGTAGAACCATAGAGGTTGAAAACCGGCACGCCAAAAACGCGTTGCAAAATCCGCCTGTGAACGGCGCTTACAAATTCGTAACTACACAATGCAAATTTCAGAGACGGAAAACGGAGGCCCTGCCGCTCGCAATACAGCGCGAACCACGCGCCATGCACGGGATCCAGGTCCAAAAATGTGGGCGCCCAATCGGCGATTTCCCCAGCCATGCGCGCCATGTCCTCGTCCTTGAGCACAAAAGGAATACGCTGTTGATTCACGTAGAGCGTCTTCCCGAAAGTCCGGTGCGCCCGCGAACGCCAGGCGGAGAAACAGACATGCCCGTTGCATGCCGGCGTGGTGAGCGTGGCACGCCGGGCGTCCGGATTTTTATCCAGCACGCTGGCGATAAACGGATTCAACCGCAGCACCCGCTCTTCCTGCGCGTCCCACCAGCCGCGCTTGAACAGCACGGGCAATTGCTCCTCGGAGGTGCCGGAGGTGTGTTCCAATTCCACGACTTGCTGCTCCAGCAGGCGTTCCAGGTTTTCGCCCGGCGGCAGGAGGGGAAAACCTTCACGCATCTCGCGTTTGCCGGTCAGCGGAAAAGAATTCAGCGCGGCCAGAATGTCTTCATCCGCGGGCCGTTGCGCCAGAAATGTGTGATATATAGGCACACGCTGCCACTCCGGCAGGAGCTCCTGCAAACGGGAGAGCTGCCTCGTCTCATCAATCATTTCAGATGTGGCTAACATAATTCCTTTACCTGTGAATAACATAACACTTAACGCAAGTATCTGCGAAAATCAAACGGCAATATGGAAGCTTGATTTTCAGGGCTGCTGCGGCAAATTTGCGCGTCCTTCAACGGGGGGCAAATAATCCGCATCCATGCCGATAAAACGTCTATTAAACAAATCTTCCCTCACGCTCGCTGCGATGAGCCTGGGTTATGGCGTGGTGCAACTCGACGTTACGATCGTCAACGTTGCCATCAACAACCTCGGGGCGTCGTTCCACGGGAACATGGCGGCGCTGCAATGGGTTGTCAGCTCCTACATCATTACCTTTGCTGCGTTCATCCTGTCCGCCGGCGCATTGGGAGACCGGATTGGGGCCAAGCGCGTTTTTATAGCGGGATTTGCCCTCTTCACCCTCGCCTCGGTGGTATGCGCCCTGGCTCCCACGTTGCTCATCCTGATCATCGCGCGGGCAGTGCAGGGCATCGGAGCGGCGGTTTTAGTGCCCAACTCCCTGGCGCTCCTCAATCACGCCTACGAAGACACCAAAGAACGCGCGCACGCCGTGGCCTCCTGGGCATCCGGCGCGAGTTTTAGCTTCACTCTCGGGCCATTGGTAGGTGGCGTCTTGATCAAGTTATTTGGCTGGCGCAGCATTTTCCTGGTCAACCTGCCTCTGGGTCTGCTCGGCCTTTGGCTAACGACTCGTTACGCCAAAGAAACACCGAAAAATCCCGACCACCGGCTTGACCTGCCCGGGCAAATTGCCGCCGTGCTTGCGCTGGCCTTGCTGTCGGGAGTCCTGATTCACGGCGGCGAAGTTGGGCTGGACGCATCCGCAAGTCCTTATTGGTTTTGGCGTGGCCATTGCCCTGGCCCTAGCGTTCATCGGGATAGAATATTATTCAGTTCAACCGATGCTGCCGCTGAGGATGTTCAAGCAACAAACGTTTCGCGCCAGTACCATTACTGGTGTGCTGGTGAACATCGCTTTTTACGGGCTGATTTTTGTTTTCAGTCTATATTTTCAACGCGTACATCATCTTTCTCCGTTGTGGACCGGTCTGGCCTTTGTGCCGATGACCGGGGCCTGCTTCGTCGCCAATTTAAACATCGGGCGCATCAGTGGACGCTTCGGAGATCGCAAATGCATTGTTACCGGTACGGCGCTCATCATGGTGGGATGCCTGATGATGCTTGGGATCAATGAAAACACCAGCTATGGGTGGCTACTTCCCGCCTTTATCCTCATGGGCGTCGGATTGGGAACAATGGTGCCGCCGCTGACGCATGCCTTGCTTGGTAGTGTAGATAAGACTCGCTCGGGCATCGCCTCGGGCGTGCTGACCTCCTCGCGCCAAACCGGCAGCGTCATGGGCGTGTCGCTGTTCGGGTCGCTGATTGCCACGGACGCAATGATGGTTCAAGGCACGAGAATCGCGCTGGCCATTTCTACGGGTGTGCTGCTAATCGCGTGTCTCATTGAATTAGCTGGCATGGCGAGCGACCGGGGCAAATGAATAAAATTAGCAAAATTGTTAGCTTGATTTTCCGAAATTACAGTGCAATTTTTAGGCGCTCGGCACGGTCGAAGGATTTTGTTCATATTTACCAGGCTTCATTAGACAAAAAACGACATTATGAAAAAAATATCAGGAATTACAGGCCTTATGATTGTAGCGACTGCCATGGCCACCCTCTCTGGATGCACAACCTCAGCGGGTCCTTTCGTCACGAATATATCTTCAGACGGAAAAGGCAATATCATGGTGGAGAAAAACACGCTCGTTGTGAATGGCTTTACCGGAGCCATAACCACAGGCAATAATCCCACGCAGACGATAATTAAGGTGGCGCAGGACCCTCAAACACTATCAAAATAACGTGATAAAATCATGAACGCCAAATTTTTGTTTACTCCTTTATTAATGATTCCATTGCTCACCGGATGCGCATCCATCCTGGACAGCGGCCCTAAAACTGTCCAACTCAACTCAAATCCCGAAGGGGCGAAAGTGACCATCGCAAATCCGGAAGGCTCACAAATCTGTGTCACGAATACGCCCGCCAAAGTAAAGCTAAGCCGCTCGGCCGGCTATTTTAAAGGCGCCGATTACAATGTCACCTTTGAAATGCCTGGTTATTATCCTTATCAAGCTCACGTTGAATCCGATCTGGATGGCTGGTACATCGGAAATGTATTTTTTGGCGGCCTTATCGGGATGCTCATTATCGACCCGGCAACTGGAGATATGTACACGCTGACACCCCATGAACTGGATTGTAATTTAATTCCAACCAGCACGCGCCCACAGCGACTGTGCCCGCAAAAAGCGCTGCTTCGAAATGATTAAATTCTTTTTTACGGACGAACGAAAGGAATTAGCAAATTATGACAACTCAAACCGAACCAGATAGCCCGAAAGACTCTGAATCCAAAAAGGCCCCTTTCACACAGGTTTTAGGGTCCAATCGAGCCGACGCCTTGGATTGGGCGCTTTTCGGCTGTCTGGCAGCCGGCGCCGTGGGCATTATTAAAGCGCTCGATACGAATACCCCGCTTGGCGTTTTGCTTTGCCTCCTCGGTTCCGTCGCCGCTTTCGGCCTCGTCATTTTTGTGCACCTGAGGAAATAGTAACGTAATCGCTTTATGGATGCGGCCAACTTTGGCGCGGAACATATCGACCTTTCAAAAGTTAATTTCACACCTGAATTACTGAGCTGCATCCCCGCCAAAATGGTTCGCAAGTATAGAGTCCTGCCGATTCATCAAATATCCGACCGAACTGGCATTGCGACTACAGATCCTATCGATTTAAATACCATAGATACTTTGGTTCATAACTTAAACCAGGAAGTTGAGATCTACATTGCCGACAAAGACCAACTGGACGCTTTCATTGAGCGCCTTTACGGAAAATAATATGCCCTCTACTTCTCCATCATAACAAATCTGTGTTTCATCTGTGAGCATCTGTGGCTAAAGCTTTTTAAAACAACAACCGATACTCCTCCAGCTTCTTCACCGATTCCGCTGACGCATACCAGTCGCTCCAGATTAATTCCAGGTCAGTCATTTCACATTCCCCAAACGGTGTCTGGCGGCTTTCTTCCAGGAAAGCAGCCAGCCGCCTGATCTCGGGACATTCTTTACAAAACCGCATGATGCTGATGTGCGCGGCGCTCACTTTGTAACGGCGATCCAGTATGTCGCCAAAACCGGCCCGCGCAAACGCTTCCCGCAGCGCTTCCCGAATTACGGTCAGGCCGTCGCCGACGGGAAATCCCTGGATCATCACGCTGTCCGGCGCCGCCGTAATGCCTCGAAATTGAATTTTGAATGGCCGTTGCCGCGTGAGCACTTCACGAAAAATCGGCCGGCTTGCTTCAAACCGTTTCATTTCCTCCCGCCAGAACTCCGTCATCGTAATGATGGAAAGTACTGTGACGTGCATCTCCTCGGGCCAGTAAAAATATTGCCCGGGACAAATCGCCTTGAGTCGCCCGATGTAATCCACGATTACATTCCGCACAGCGCCCGATGGCCGGCATACCAGCGTTACGCCGCGCCGCAAATCATTCGGCTTGTCAGACAAATGCGGGTCAATTCGCGGCCCCTCGTCCTTGAAGGTCGCTAGCGCCTCGTTCCAAAGCTTTTCGTAAATTTCCAATGGTTCCTTCGATTTTGACAGCAGATAACTTAACGGCAAGAATTTAGAGCCGCATTTTGGGGTAGTGGCGAACTTATATTTTACCAATTCCCTGCTAAAATGGCCGCATGATTGATTTGAAATGCGGGAAGATTAGCCACCAGGGCGCGAAGGCACGAAGGGGATTGTAGGACGCGCTGTTACGCCATCGCGGGCGCTGCCTGTCATTCCAGCCGAATCTCAGTAAATCATACCAAATCATAGTAAATAAAGGCATGATCAGAAAAAAATTTACTGGGGCGGCATCCATGAGCTTACCGCGCGCCAGGGCGGCCGTGCTTCACCATTCCCTGTTTTCTTCAAAAAACAGAGGCCATTCTGCGCCGACCTATTGTAACCTATTATAACCTTTGCCAACCTATTATAACCATTTTGACCCCCTCGTTTTTTTCGACGGTGACAGCGCCACGAGCTTATTCCAGACCCACAATTTTTCTTTTTAACTTTTTTGTGACTGCTAACGTCTTAATTTCAATGGCAAATAAACTCTGTTCTATCTCATTTAACGCAATTTTGACGGTTTTGACCGCTATTGCACTGTCTTCCTGTTCGAAATCACCACCCCATCAGGCGGCCCAGACCAACCAAACCACTGAAGCTGCCGCGCCGGCAGCATCCGCACCTGCAAGCGCTACACCTCTGCGGCAGCAAACTCTGCTGGATGCCGATTGGCGCTTCCATTTAGGCGACATGGCGAGCAATGAGGTTATTGCTGCCAATTATGATGACTCCCAGTGGAGGCAAGTTGACGTGCCGCACGATTACATACAGGAAGGAACCTATGCTCTCACCACCAATAAGCTTTGGAAAGGCCACGGCTACCTTCCGTACATACCGGCTTGGTATCGCAAACATTTTACCATTCCCGCATCTGCCCAGGGGCAAGTCTTGCGATTGGATTTTGACGGCGTTTTTCGCGACAGCGAGGTTTGGCTGAACGGGCAGTTTTTAGGAAGACATCCGAGCGGCTACACACCTTTTTCTTACGACATCAGCGGCATTGCCAAATTGGGCGCGGAAAACGTCATCGCCGTTCGCGTGGACCCTCGCCAGTTTGAAGGTTGGTGGAACGAAGGCGGCGGCATTTACCGTCATATTCATCTCACCACGCTCCCCGGATTGCACGTGGCGCAGTGGGGAACGTACGTTATTTCCACTGTCCCCAACGGTGACCAGGGCGGAAACAGCGAAGCGGACCTGAATATCCAAACCACCGTTGAGAATAGCCAGCCATCGAGCGTCCAATACGAAGTGATGTCGGAACTGGTCGATCCAAATGGCAAAGTCCTCAAAGCCATAAAAGTCGGCGCAACGGCGCCCGCCAACGACCGGAACGAAGTGGAACAGCAAACGACCATCGAAAATCCACAACTTTGGTCCCTTCAATCGCCGCAACTCTATCAATTACGCACAACGATTTTACAAAATGGCGATCCTGTTGATTCCACTACGACCACGTTCGGGATCCGAACAATTCATTACGACCCTGACAAAGGCTTTTTCCTCAACGGCCAGCATGTGGAGATTCAAGGCACGGCCAATCACCAGGATTTTGCGGGTGTTGGGATTGCGGTGCCGGACAGCCTGCAAGCCTGGCGCGTGGAGCAATTGAAAAAGATGGGCTGCAATGGCTGGCGCACGGCGCATAATCCCCCCAACGAAACCACTCTCGATGCCTGCGACCGCATTGGCATGCTGGTCATGGACGAGAACCGGCACCTCGGAGATCCGCAAACCTCCAAAACTCCGTCGGGCAGCACTTACACGAATTTTTCTGATCTTGATACCATGATTCTGCGCGACCGGAACCATCCCAGCATCATCATGTGGTCCATGTGCAATGAGGAAACGTTGCAGGGAAAACCCGAAGGCGCGAAAATTTTCTCCGCTATGATGCAGGAAGTCCATCGTCTGGATACGACCCGCCCCATCACCTGTGCGATGAGCGGCGGCTGGCTTACCAACGGCATTGCCGACGTGGAAGATATTGTTGGAATCAATTACAACACCAAGGTCTATGACAAAGTGCATGCGCGCTATCCCGGCAAAGCAATTTTTGGCAGCGAGGATACCAATCAAAAAACCACGCGCGGAGAATATGCCAACAACAAGAACACGGGCATGTGCAGCGGCTATACGTTGAGCGACCAGGACTGGCTGGCTGTGGTGAACCGGCCTTTTATGTGCGGCTCTTACACCTGGACAGGCATCGATTACAAGGGCGAGCCCAATCCCTACGGCTGGCCTGATGTGAGCAACAATACCGGCTTGATGGATTGCTGCGGCTTCCCCAAAGATAAATACTATTACTTCGAATCCTGTTGGTCAGACAAACCCATGGTCCACATTCTACCGTCTTCCTGGAACTGGCCCGGCAAAGAAGGTCAAAACATCCGCGTGCTGGCCTTCAGCAATGCTAAACAGGTCGAGCTATTCTTAAACGGAAAGAGCCTGGGAAAGCAAAGCACGCCGCACGATGATTATGTGGAATGGGAAGTTCCTTATCAACCGGGGCAATTGGTAGCCAAGGCCTATACTGATGGCAATACCGTCGCGACAGACATACAAGAAACAGCCGACGCAGCCACGCAAATCCAGGTTTCTGCCGATCGAACCACACTGGGGACGGATGGCGAAGATGCGGTCGTAGTTCCGGTTTCGATATTGGATGATAAGGGGCGTTTGGTGCCCGACGCGGACAATCGCGTTACTTTTCAGTTAGCCGGCAATGGTCGAATTTTAGGAGTTAGCAATGGTGACCCGGCGGATCATGACACCGACAAGGCCGACAACCGGAAGGCGTTTCACGGTCATTGCATAGTGGTCATTGAAGCCGGAACGCAGCCGGGGACGCTTCAACTAACAGCCACATCACCGGGATTGGCGGCAGGAAGCATGAGCTTCACGGTACAATGATTGATGGCGGGGCCGAGATACCTATCGCTTGGATAAAATTCCATTTAGCTCCGCGACAAACACGATGTAAACCACATCGTCCTCGCGGGTGTAAAGCACCACGCGCACCTCTTCGAGGCTGTGCTGCTCATTTTGTAAGAACTGAATAATCGTGTTCAGCGCTATCGGCGCGGCGAGCCGGACAGGGTAGCCATAAGTACCCGTGGAAATTGCCGGGAAAGAAATGCTCTTCAAGCCATGTTGCGCCGCAACCTCCAGGCTGCGGCGATAGGCGCTGGCCAGT
>Ga0206825_1101_pt1 | contig 16620 bp, 11 predicted proteins | sample Alteio_BWOrgCont_79_FD_152875 | JGI IMG/M metagenome (GOLD analysis project Ga0206825, IMG submission 152875) | Enriched cells from forest soil in Barre Woods Harvard Forest LTER site, Petersham, Massachusetts, United States -... | ecosystem: Environmental > Terrestrial > Soil > Temperate forest >...
GAGTATCCTAAGATTGCAATTATGGTTGCTGCCGGAGTGACTGCAGATAATAGACAGATGTTTAAAGGGACTATTGCCGGAATAGGTGCAAAAAGTATAGAAGCAATTCCAGGGGCTGCTCATTGGTCAGAGGGATTTAAGGCTAAAACAGGCATGACAGTGGAAGAATTTAAACATGGTTCGGATGTCATTCCCATGCAAGGTCTGTTTCCGTTTGAAAAAGCGGTAGACGAAACAATAAAGGCAGGACTGACCCCTGAAATAAGTAATCCAGAGCAGGTTCAGCAGATGAGGGCGTTATATCCAAATGCACGTTTGGCACAAGCCGTTATGACAGGAGAGCTGGCTGCTGCTGTAAAAGCTGATGCTAACGTCTTGATATCAGATGGGATGTTAAGCAAAGAAGATATTTTGGGAGCACAAGAGACTGCGAGTAGTTTAGGGAAATCAGTTGTTATTATTGTTGGTGTAGATAATAGCAAAACCATGGCTGATGTGGATGTCCAAAAGCAAGTTGCTTTGGCTGTGGCCAATGGAGCTGACGGCGTCAAGATTAAGCCAGCGGGGCATGGGCAGGATGAGCAGTCGGTGCGTCTTATTCAGTGGATACGCACGGAGTATCCTAAGATTGCAATTATGGTTGCCGCCGGGGTGACTGCAGATAATAGACAGATGTTTAAAGGGACTATTGCCGGAATAGGTGCAAAAAGTATAGAAGCGATTTCAGGGGCCGCTCATTGGAAGGAAAATCTCATCCCGAATACTATGACGGCAACAGCAACGCAGGCGGATAAGGATAATTCCACCCTCGGTGGTATCGACTTTAATTCTGCCAATTTGAACTTACAAATAAAGCGCGATGGCAAAGGTGTTCCATTGCCAACTAGTCAGCAGGATTTAAAAAATATGCACATTGATGGTTTAATTCCTGTGATTATAAGTATTAAACCTGTTACGCTAACACCTTTATTTTCATAATTACAATCCTCTCATACACTGCAATTGGCAGGGATTTCCTAATTACATTAATCTGCATTAAGTAGTTTTAAGAATTTGCTCTTCAATAGAAGGAACTGGTTTTTTACTTTCAACAGGGAGGAATTAAAAATAAATTACTGCGATGGAAACTTAATTCTGACATTTATCGACGGTAATAGTGTAAAGAAAGCGTTATCTTGAAGTAGGCCTTAGGGCCTTGAAAAGAGCTAAATATGATACATACTTAGAAATAGGGAGGGAACTTATATGCAAAACCCCATTAAGTTCTTAGATTGTAAATCGTGGATCAGTGCGTTTCTTATAGTATGCTTTATTTTCACCGGCTTAAATCTTCCTTTGGCCCAAGCCCAGGATTACCGTTTACCTGCACCAGGCGTGATGGTGCGGTTAAGCCCACCTCTTGACCCGCCAATTCTAAAAGGAATTAAAGTACATCCTGATAATCCATTCCGTTTTGATTTTATTTTAGATCAAGGAGACCGTGTCATTGCGAGGAGCGAAGCGACGAAGCAATCTCAACAAGAACGACTTAAAGAAGAAGCCACCAAACTCATCAAGTATTTTCTGGCCTCTTTAACAATTCCAGAAAAAGATCTGTGGGTCAACCTTTCACCTTATGAAAAAGACCGTATTATACCTAATAGCTTTGGCTTGACTGAAATGGGCCGTGACCTTTTAGCTGAAGACTACATGCTCAAACAGATAACAGCATCACTTATTTATCCTGAAGATCAAACAGGTAAGAAATTTTGGAAGAGTATATATGAACAGGCGGAAAAGAAGTTCGGAAGAACCAATATCCCGGTTAATACCTTTAATAAGGTATGGATAGTGCCCCAAAAGGCAGTAGTTTACGAAAATGCCAAAGCAGGGACTGCGTATGTCGTGGAAAGTAAGCTTAAGGTCATGCTTGAGCAGGATTATTTGGCATTAGAAAAGAATGCTGTCATCCTGAGCATAACGAAGGATCATAACAAGATTAATTCTTTTAGAGATTCTTCGGCCACGCCTCAGAATGACGTTAGTACATTAGGCTCCCAAATCATTCGTGAGATTGTTATTCCTGAGTTGACTAAAGAAGTCAACGAAGACAAGAATTTTGCCAGATTACGCCAAGTGTACAATTCGCTGATATTAGCGACTTGGTATAAGAAGAAAATCAGGGATAGCATTTTATCGCAGGTATATGCAGATAAGAACAAGGTGGCTGGGGTCAATATAGATGATCCTAAAGAAAAAGAGAGGATTTATCAGAAGTATTTAATGGCGTTTAAGAAGGGTGCTTTTAATCTTATTAGAGAAGAAGTTGATCCTTTAACGCAAGAAAATATTCCAAGGAAATATTTTTCCGGTGGATTGGAGTTAGGTTTGGCTTTAGAAGGAGAGCATAATACGCATCTGCGGCCTATATTAGAAACTACTTCTGACGCTAATGAAGCAATGCAAACGGAACAAGGAGTTGAAGGTCATGAAGTTGTAGTAGAAGCAGGGGTGAACGTTTCTCAAAATTTGACTGGATTAAATGAAGATCAGAAAATTGAGTCCAAGAGAGCCGAAAATTTTGTGATGGGGCTTATTGGTGTGGGGCGGCAAGGGAAAAGGCATCTTAGGCATTTAGCTGAACAGAATGTGGAAACTTTGGCTACAGATAGCTATATGGGAGAGGATGTATATGAAAATTTTGGAAAGAATGAAAAAATACATTTAGAAAAAGCAGAAGCAGACAGGGTCTTGAACGACCCAACTGTTAAAGCAGTTATTATTGCGACTCCAGGTAATACCCATTTTGCGCTTGTTAAACGCGCGTTAGCTGCAGGCAAACATGTGCTGGTGGAAAAACCTTTTACTACAACTACTGATGAAGCTAATGAGCTTGTTGCTATGGCAGCAGAGCGTAACCTTATTTTAATGGTAGGGCATAACCGGTATTATTTACCGCATTTACAGCGTCTTATAGAGATTGTCAAGAGTGGTAAATTAGGCAAGATCCTTTCTGTTGAAGCTAATTATCTTAACCCTCCACAAAAGAATGACCTAACACATACGGCGCTTGAGGGGCTTGGTTACCATCTGATTTATATGATCAATGCTTTACTAGGTCGAGACCATCCCGACGAATTATTGGCCGGTGCCACCTCAAAAGATTGGGAGACAGTAGGTATAAAACTTCGTTATGATGACATTCCGGTAACAGTTAAATTAGACCGTAATTATGACAAAACAAAAACACGAAATATTATAGTTCGTGGAAGCAATTTTACAGCTACCTTTGATTACACTAAAGAGGCAATTCAAACTGAGTTATCATTTGAGCCTACCCATAAGGAATTTGAAGAAGGATCAGTGTCATATGATCCATTAGTGTTAAAAGAATTACAAAAATCAATACCTCTTAGTCAAGAAGATGCCCGGCCATCCCTTCATCATCAGCTTAAGGTTTTTCTCGAAGCAATTCGTACAGAGACGAAACCTCCAAGTAATGGAGAGTCTGCGATCAGTGTCGTAGAAACCCTTGAGCAGATCCGTAATAAGCTAAAAGCATCTGATTTCTATCTTTCCAAATCTTATGTTTCAGATTTAGATTTAATAAGGCTGGCAAGGTTAATTCATGAGCGGGTTGGAAAGAATGGAGGGATAGTAGATATTGATGGGAGCAGTGGGGTTGGGAAGAGTACTTTTACTGAGACATTAAGAGATGTTTATGAATTGATGTATCCATCTGCGCGAGGCGTAATTGATCCGCTAGATGAACTATTATTACCTTGGGAAGTGCGTTCTGTAGTTAAGAAGAAAATTCTTGGAGAGGAATTGAACGCGAAGGAAATAGATATTTTACATAAATATGGATGGGAGCATATTACGGATGAGAAACTTACCTGGAATAATCAGGCTATAATATTACATTTAAAACATCTTAGAAGGCTATTTGATAGTAAGGATGATGAAGGTCAGATTGATTTAGTGAATAAACAGGCGTACATTAAAGTACAAGATAGAAGATTTACTACTGATACCCATCGCACAGTTCATCATGGAGACGTGGTATTTGTGGAAGGCAAATATGCCAATCAGGAAGCTTGGGCAGGCTTAGCTGATGTTCATGTACGGTTGCAGGCTCCAGCTAGGCGAATTCGGTCTCAGTTTAAAGAAGAGCGAGCGCATTACTTATCTCCCCAAGATTTGAGGGCGCATATGCATTATTATGATTGGTTTACCTGGCCCAGCTGGAGACGGTATGAAGGGAAAACCCGAGGGCTAATTGACCTTAGGATTAATGAAAAGCCAATGCAGGCAAGGAGTGATAGTAGAATTATTGTGAAAGTGAGTGGTCCAGGTGGTATTGATTTTAATCCAGACAAAATAAATTTATTGATAAAGAACAACGGTGGTGCGATCAAATTTAAGATTGATCCGGTTATGTTAAAGCAACTCCAAAACGCCCCTGGTTTTGTACCGGTGATCATCAATGTTAAGCCACTGACAAGCCTTTCCTTATTCTTGGGGATTAATCCTGGAAAGGAAGAGGATTCAATTAAATAAATGGATTCCCGCGTTCGCGGGAATGACATAGTATTTAATGCGGGAATGACAAGGTATTTATTGCTGGAAAGACAAAGTCTTTCTTGACGGTTATGTTTTGGCTTGAAATTTCTTTTTGTTAAATTCGTAGGCAGCATCGAGGATGATGAGAAAAAGGGCAATGGTCACAAGGCTCCAGGAGCTGTCGGAGAGGTCTTTGTGTTCAATCAAAACGCGCGTTTTAATGTGGAAAACCACCAGTATAATAAAAATCCAAAATACAGGTTTATGTTCTTTGCTGTTGATTAGCCGTTGTAAGTTAAATGGCCATTTTTCACCTTTGCTATAAGGAACAAGGCAGGGGACCATGGCAGGTACTTGCCGGCAATAATCACTGTAAGCGTCTTTGAATTTTGCCAATAGCATGCCTTGTTCATCTTTGATGGTGCGGTAATACATAAAACTTAAGGCCAGCAAAAATATACTTCCCCCCATCCACTCCAAGTATGGTGGTTGGCTTTTTAATACAATAACAAATCCTATGGCAATCAGAAAAGTGCCCAGGTATAGTGGATTACGCACAAAGGCATAAGGGCCTGAGGTGGTTAATTTATCATTCTTGATCGCATAACCATTAGACCAAAGGCGGATAAGTGCACCTGCAATGATAAAGCCGATACCTGCTCTAATAGATGCTTGGTCGATGGAACAGAAAAATAGCACGAAAAAACCAAAGGGGTAAATGACAGCAAAACGCGGTTTAAAGGAACGTTGTAGTCGGTGAGTAAGGTTCATAAGGGGGCATTATACCTGATTGAGTTCATTTAGCCAGCATTTTTAGGGCTGTTTTGGTGGCTTCTCTCTTGATGGCAAGACGATTGCCCTTAAACAAGAATTTTTTGACAGTGGTTTTTTGCTTGGTGCTGATGGCTATAAATACTAAACCTACGGGTTTATTTTTGCTACTACCGCTGGGTCCGGCAATGCCAGTCACGCTAAGGCCATAATCGGTATTAAGTATTTTACGCACACCCTGGGCCATCATTCGGGCCACTGGGGAGCTCACAGCTCCATGTTTTTTTAAGAGGGATGGGGAAACACCAAGCAATTTTATTTTAGCCGCATTATCATAAGCAATGATCCCCAATAAATAGAAAGCGGATGCACCCGCAATATTGGTCAAACGATCCCCTATAAGGCCGCCTGTGCAGGACTCTGCGGTGGCCAATGTTGCCTGGCTCAGGATAAATTCTTTATAAACTTTTTGTTCAAGATGCATACTATTAATAATAATAGGGTTAGAAGAATTAAAAATCATTATAGGGGCGGGGAATTCGATTGACAAGGCCTATTTTCTGGCATATACTTTGCGGATACTTTGCAGTAATGTGTATCTGGATTCCCGACAGAAGCATTCGGGAATGACATGTTTATAAGTATTGGAGACTATTCATGTTTAATTCTATTGCAGAAGTTTTAGAAGATCTAAAAGCCGGGCGTATGGTCATTGTCATGGATGATGAAGGCCGTGAGAATGAAGGGGATGTCCTTATTGCTGCCCAATTTATTAATGCGGATGCCATTAATTTCATGGCCAGGGAAGCCCGCGGGCTTATTTGTGTGCCCATGGAAGACAGCCGGCTCAATGATCTTGACTTGCATCCTATGAAAGAAGATTTGAATTCCAAACACCAGCGCTGTAATACGGCCTGGACAGTGTCTGTGGATGCGGCTTATGGCGTCACCACCGGCATTTCAGCGGCAGACCGTGCTAAAACGGTGAAAGTTTTGATAGACTCCAAATCTTCCCCCAGTGATTTAGTTACGCCCGGCCATTTGTTTCCTTTGCGCGCCCGTCGGGGTGGAGTGTTGGTGCGTGCAGGGCACACGGAGGCTTCCGTTGACCTGATGCGTTTGGCAGACCTCTATCCTGCTGGTGTTATCTGCGAGATCATGAACGATGATGGCACCATGGCCCGCACACAGGATTTGATCAGTTTTGCCCAGAAACATAAACTAAAAATTTGTACTATTGATAGCCTTATCGAGTATCGCCGTAAGACTGAAAAATTAGTCCAGCGTGTTGAAGAAACACTGCTGCCAACGGAACATGGCGAATTTAAGATGTTTGCTTATGAGTCCCTGGTAGATGGGGTCATCCACGTTGCCATGGTCAAAGGTGTCATCAATGGTACAGAACCGGTTTTAGTACGTGCCCAATCAGAATGTTTGACAGGGGATGTGTTTGGCTCATTGAGATGTGATTGCAACGGCCAGCTTAAAGCGGCCATGAAAATAATTAATGATAAAGGCAAGGGTATTGTGCTTTATATCCGTCAGCATGAAGGCCGCGGTATTGGCCTGGTCAATAAACTTAAAGCTTATAATTTGCAAGATGACGGTATGGATACTGTCGAGGCGAATCAAGCGCTTGGCTTTGGTGCTGATTTGCGTGATTATGGTATAGGGGCCCAGATTTTGGTGGACTTAGGGGTCAAACAAATCCGTTTATTGACGAATAATCCCCGCAAAATTGTGGGTCTTGAGGGATATGGACTTTCTGTTATTGAACGGGTACCCATTAAAATCCCGCATAATCCTACCAATGAGAATTATTTAAAAACAAAAAAAGATAAATTAGGCCACATCCTTTAAGCCTTATGGCTGCTCTTAAGAAAAATATTAAAAAGAACAAGGCACGTATCGCTATTGTGGCTTCAAGCTTCAATGATTTTATCACCAAGAGACTTCTTGATGCTTGTTTGGTGGAATTAAAGCTCACAGGCTTGGGCGATGACCAGATCACTGTTGTTTGGGTGCCGGGTAGCTTTGAAATTCCCCTTGCTGCGTTGAAGTTTGCCAGAAGAAAAGATGTAGATGCTGTTATTTGTCTGGGTGCCGTGATTCGCGGGGACACTTATCATTTTGAAGTGGTCTCTAATGAATGCGCCCGCGGGATTATGCAGGCCTCCCTATTGGCGGGCAAGCCAGTAATCATGGGAGTGCTAACAACAGACACTGTGTCCCAAGCCCAAGCACGGGCCCAGGAAAAAGGCAGTAATAATAAGGGTCGCGATGCTGCACGCGCTGCCTTGGAGATGATTGCTCTTTTATAGGATAAACTCGAAATATGAGACGCCGAACACTCGCACGTGAACATGCTTTAAAGATTTTATACCAGTTTGACATCACCAAACGTCCGATGGAGGCGGTGGTGGAGTCTTACTGGAATGCCGAGGAGACCAAGGACCAGGAGATCATTACCTATGCCAATCTTTTGGCCCAGGGTGTTGGTGGATGTATTGTAGATATTGACCATAAAATTTCTGATTATGCCACTAATTGGCAGATCAAGCGCATGGCCATCATCGACCGCAATGTCATGCGCATTGGTTTATATGAATTACAGCATACAACAGACATTCCTCCAAAGGTAGCTATTAATGAAGCAGTGGAATTAGCCAAAAAATACGGCGATTTGGAATCCAGCAAATTTGTCAACGGCATTCTTGATAAGATTCACAAAAAAGAAATCGTTGAGCCTCAAAATTAAATAGGCCCTATTTTTTGGTTGAGTTAAGCGTCTTAACAATGACCATGGTTCCGAGCGCGGACTTACATATCCATACTTATTTTTCAGACAGCACCTCATCCCCGCAAGAGGTGGTTGACGACGCGCTTAAGGCAGGGCTGTCCTGCATTGCCATTACTGACCACGATATTGTTGAAGGGGTGGCACCCGCCACAGAAGCGGCATTGCCGCACCCTCTTGAAGTTGTGCCTGGCATTGAATTGTCGTCGGAATTTGAGAATTGCGACATTCACATTCTTGGTTATTTCATTGACCATCAAAAAGGGCCTCTTCTGGATAAGATCGATGTTTTTTTAGATGCACGTGTCGAGCGCATGAAACAGATGATCATGAATCTTAAAATGGTGGGTGTTAATAATATTGAATTTGAAGAGGTCTGTGCCTTGACTAAATCCAGGGCCGTGGGCAGGGCCCATTTGGCGGTAATATTACAACAAAAAGGATGGGTTTCCAATTTTAAGTCTGCCTTTGAAAAGTACATTGGCCCCGGCTGCCCGGGCTATGCTCCTAAATTCAAACAGACGCCTTTTGAAGCCATTGAGTTGATCCGGAGTTCTGGAGGTGTGGCGGTCATGGCGCATCCGATGCTGACCCAAAAAGACGAGTTGATCCCTCGTTTTGTCGCTGCTGGGTTAAAGGGGTTGGAAGTTTATTATCCCAATTGTATGGACACGGTCACCCAATTTTATGAGCGTATAGCCCAAAAAAATGGCCTTATTGCCACTGGCGGCTCAGATGCCCATGGCAAGGCCAAGTCATATACCTATGTCGGCAAGAGAACCGTGCCCATAGATGTGGTCGAACAATTAAGACGGGCAAAAAATTTCTAATCAAATTTGTCACCCCCGAATGACATATTTATTTAATGATGAATAATGACATTGTTTACATGAACCGTGCCTGGGAGCTTGCCTTGCAAGGCTGGGGCAGGACTTCGCCTAATCCCATGGTGGGAGCTGTGCTGGTCAAAGCGGGGAAGATCATTGCTGAAGGTTACCATCATTTTTGCGGCAGTGACCATGCGGAAGTCGATGCCTTAAAAAAAGCAGGTCTCAAGGCCCGTGGGGCAAGCTTGTATGTGACTCTTGAACCTTGCGGCCACACAGGTCGTACGCCTCCATGTACGGAGGCCATATTAAAAGCAGGGATTAAGAAAGTGGTGGTTGGGGCCTTGGATCCCAATAAGCTTAATAATGGCAAGTCATTGAAGTTTTTAAGGCAGGAGGGTGTTGAGGTACAACAAGGCTTGTTGGCTGATGAATTAACACAGATGAATGAAGCCTTTAATTGCTGGGTCAGTACAGGGCAGCCATTTGTGACGGCTAAAATCGCTCAAACGATCGACGGTAAAATTGCGACCTTGGATGGAGAGTCTAAATGGATCACGTCTGTTCTTGCGCGCGACTACGCGCATCGCTTAAGGTTTGGTTTTGATGCTATGATGGTAGGAATTAATACGGTCCTTAAAGATGACCCTCAATTAAAAGCTTCCCCACGCAAACGCATTAAGAAGATTATTTTAGATACACATGGCAAAATGCCTCTTCGCGCCAAATTATTAGAGGCAACAGTCCCTGAAGATATTTTTGTGTTTACCGGGAAACTTACAGGGAAAAAAATAAAAGCCCGAGAGATCAAAGCCCCTCTTTACAATGGCAAGATTGATCTAAAATGGGTTTTAAAATACTTAGGAGAAAGAGAAGTGACCAGCCTGCTGATTGAAGGTGGAGGGATCGCCGTGGGGGATGCTTTAGCGCGAAATTTAGTCGACAAAATGATGATATATACCGCACCTAAAATTATGGGAGAGGGCATCTCATCTGTGCGCGGCTTAAAACCTAAGACCTTGGCAGGAGCGATCTATCTTAAAGAAATGAGTATTGATAAAATAGGCGAAGACATATTAATCCAGGGCTACCCTAGAAGGTAAGGCATGTTCACCGGAATAATCGAACGCATAGGTGCTATTAAAAAAATCGAAGTTAAAAAGAACCTATTGGTCATGAGCATTGATTTAGGGCCATTGGCTAAAAAAGTCAAATTAGGAGACAGTGTTTCTGTCAGCGGGGTTTGTCTGACGGCTACTTCTAAGAAGGGTAGCATTGCAGGTTTTGATCTGATGAGGGAAACCATTGAAAAGACCTCTTTGCGGTCCTTAGGTGTCGGGGACAAGGTCAATTTGGAATTGGCTTTAGAGTTGGGTAGTCGTCTGGGAGGTCATTTTGTGACCGGACATGTGGATGAGCTAGCGGTCATTAAACATATCTCCTATGAAAAAAACTGGGTGGCCCTTCGTCTTGGGGTGAGTCATGCAAATCATAAATATTTTGTGCCTAAAGGTTCAATTACGGTGGATGGCATAAGCCTTACCATCGGTAAAGTGGGTAAAGGTTATGTTGAAGCCTATTTGATACCCTACACCCTTAAAGTCACGACCTTAGGTTTAAAAAAGATGGGGGATTGTGTCAATATTGAGACTGATATTTTAGCAAAATATTTGTTTAAAGAAGGGAAATCAAGTGCAGGAAGCCTTTGAGGCTTTTGAGGCTGACTATGTTTCTTTAATCCCAGAACATGACAATTGAAATCAACGAAATTAAGAAAATTATCCCGCATCGCTTTCCTTTTTTGATGATTGACCGCATCCTGGAGTGCCGGCCTGGCGAAAAATTGGTGGCTATCAAGAATGTATCCATCAATGAGCATTATTTTCTAGGGCATTTTCCTAATGAACAGGTAATGCCCGGAGTCTTGATCATCGAAGCCATGGCCCAGGCTGGATGTGTGTATTTTTATTACAGCAAGAATTTAGAAGGCAAATCCCTGATCTATTATTTGGCAAAAACTGAGGCGCGTTTTTTTCATCCCGTTGTGCCGGGTGATCAATTGATTATTGAGGTAAGTACGGTCAAATTACTGCCTTTAGCTGGTTTTGTAAAATGCCGGGCTTTGGTGGGTGAAAAATTAATGGCCGAAGCTCAAATAGGATTTGGGATTAAAGAAACATAGTCAGCCTCAAAAGCCTCAAAGGCTTCCTGCACTTGTTTTTTCTGCATTTATATGACATATTTATATTAACGTCATGAAAGCTCCGATTACCCATATAGCTATTTTAATAGCTTTTTTGATTAATTCATTGGGATCTGCGTCTTGGGCCCAGGCTCACCCCGCCTATGGCGGGGCAGATGACTTTCGTTTGCCTGCACCAGGTGTCATGGTCCATCTAAGCCCGTCTTTTAACCCTTTTATCCTTAAGGGCATCAAGGTCAATCCTAGCAATCCATTTAAGTTCGATTTTATTTTAGATAGGGGTGACGCCCCCTCTTTTGTTAAAGAGGGGGATGAGGGGAGTTCTGCGTTAAAACAAGAAGCCACTAAACTGATTAAATATTTCCTAGCCGGTCTAACCATCCCTGAAAACGACCTTTGGGTAAATTTATCTCCCTATGAAAAAGACCGTATCGTTCCCGAATCTTTTGGTTTGACAGAAATGGGACGGGACCTTTTGGCTGAAGATTACATGCTCAAACAGATCACCGCATCCTTGTTTTATCCGGAAGATGAAATCGGTAAGAAATTTTGGAAGCGTATTTATCAAGAGGCTGCTAAGAAATATGGGAAAACGGACATCCCTGTTAATACGTTTAATAAGGTCTGGATAGTTCCCGAAAAGGCCGTTGTTTATGAGAATATCAAGGCAGGGACAGCGTATGTGGTGGAATCAAGACTTAAAGTTATGCTTGAAGGGGATTATCTGTCTCTTGAAAAACATGAGGGCATTCAATCAAAACAAATCCGTAGAGACGCCATTAATGGCGTCTCTACAAGTCAAATCGTCCGTGCAATCGTGATTCCCGAACTTACCAAAGAAGTCAACGAGGGGAAGAATTTTGCCCAATTGCGGCAGGTGTATCACTCATTGATCTTAGCTGATTGGTATAAAAAGAAAATCAGGGAGAGCATATTGACACAAACGTATGCGGACAAGAAAAAAGTGGCAGGTATAGGTTATGAAAAATCTTTGACATCCCCGGAATATATCTACCAGAGATACTTACAAGCTTTTAAAAAGGGTGTGTACAATTACATCAAAGAAGATACAACGCCCGATTCTTTTAATTCTAGTCGGGCAAGCCACCCAATGGTGAGAAAATATTTTTCAGGAGGGACGACATTTAATAATGCTGCCATGAATACGGCCATGGTTTTTACAAACAAAATCCCGGTATTGCCTGACCCCAGCCGTATTTTATTGGTAGAAGCCAGTATTGATTCGCTTGGTGGCCTTAAGGACCGGGCCATGACTGACGTTAGAAAGAATGCGATGAGAAGGTATCTTTTGGAAAGGTATATTTTTTCTCCTGAAAACCCTGATAATCTTTATCACCAGTGGCAGCGTAACAGGGAAGATAAAGACCTGGATAAGGTCTATAAAACAATGGTTGGTTTTTTAAAAATTTTACAGATGGATGGGACAATTGAAATAAACGCATTTTCTAAGGTTGATCCGAAAAATGGGAGCGCTATACAACAGGGTTTAATGAGTCCTACAAAGAATCTTTTGGGAACAGATAGAGAAAAAGTATTGGAAGATATAAAAGTGCGTGTATATGGAAAAAAAGGTTTTAAAGATATAGACAGGCTTCGATTAGTCCAAAATCGAAGAGATCCCATAAGCAGGCCTCGAGAAATTAAAAAACCACCATTTGATAAAATTTGGGCCAATTTGCAGCCGAAGACGGATAAAATGCTTAGGGATATACTCGATGGGTTTGCGGCAGGCCAATATGGTTTTAAAAACAGTGACAGGGTAAAAGAATTTAGGGAAGATCAGGAGGGCAAGAACTGGGGAAGTATCAAATGGCATATTAATAATGCCCTGGGCGTTGGTGAGTATAGCCTTTATCCTGATGTGCCCAGTTTCGCAGCATCGACGACGGGAAGATCTCGCGTAATAGCCTCGGAAAAGCAAGTAAATCCATTTGAACAAAAGATAAAGGTATTAATAGATCAATTGCCGTATCAGCCTAAATGGTTGGCCCCTATTAAGCCTGCATTAATTTTTAGAATGATGATATTTGAATTTTATTTAAAAAAATTAAGAAAATTGCTTGAGCCTGGTTATATGCAGCAATCAATAACAGTCTCTGTTGATATTCCGCAAGGACAGGCTGTTTCTGTCGAGCGTAATGGGTTTGGTAATGAACAATATGTGCTTAATCCTTTAACAGGTCATGGGGTTCATGCAGTGCTTCAAGGTCAAGAACCGCCTATTTCTCCAGGTTTTTGGAGGTTTGAAATCTTATTTAATGGAAAGATTTTAGAGTTAACAGGACAAGATAAGCAAGGCATTTTTGGCACGATACAAAGGTTTATGGATAGTTATTTAGGGAAGAAAATATTAAAGGAGGTAAGCAGGGTTATAGGTGATCACTCGAAGAACTTAGGAATAGCAAGAGAGCAATTGGAATGGTATTTTTTTGATTTGTTTTGTGGGCTTTTTGAAATAGAAGGCATAAAAGTAGGTGGAGAGCTTACCATCAAACGACTGGGTGCCATTAAATTAATAAAAATTCATAAACCAGAAGAAGATCCATTGTCGCTTTTTGACAGTATCCAGAAGTACCTGAAGATCCCAGAAGTTGTGGGGGAGGTTTCTGCAATAGTACCTAAGATGGGGCTTAGAGCACGTAACGTTAAGCATCAGCTGCCTTTATCTTTTGTAGATTTGAAAACAAATGTTATGGACCAAGGGTCTGACTTAGCTATGTCTGCTTTGGCAAGGCAGTTGACGGCGAAGGCTGAAATTGATATTGAGCGCCTGCATGAAATTTTGGCTGAGAACGGTAAGTATTATGACAAGAGACTAGAGGGTGAAGGAGTACAGTTATTGCGGGATATCTTTAGACAGTACGTGGAAAAAGGCGGTCAGATGGAAAAAGATCTTAGGGAAGGTAGATTTAAAAATTCACTGTTAGAGGGATTGCTCAATCAGCTTGGGAAAATCAAACCTGAACAAGCATTTGATTATGTTTCAAAATGGATGGTTAAGCAGCATTTTAATAATCCCCCAAGTTTTGGGATACAGAGAATGGAATTTGCAGCACGGATCATTCAAGCTACCCAATTTGTTCAAATGGTTCTTAGAGGAGAGTTAACGCAAGTCATATTAGAAGGTAAGCCAGCCTATTATCCCAAGAATTCTAAGCTAGGCGCTTATTCAATGACTGATCTTTTGAATAAAGGGCAGTGGAGTTGTCGTGCCATTTCTGAATTGACTGTTGTGTTGATGGATTTATGGGGTGCATCTGATGTTTCTCTTGTTTCAGTCATGGAAGGTCCTGGTGGGGAAAAATATTACAAAGTAGACTCTTATCTAGGGAAAAAATATTTTACACATGTCGCTAATCTTGTGAGCATAAAAATGCCCGATGGGCCGGATATAGTGGCTTATTTAGATCAAGGCGAAAAACCCATTATGCTTGGATCGTTGGGGGTGTCAAGAAAACCAAAAGATCCTAAAGGAGAAGTGGAGGTCCTTGTCAATAATGAGTTAAGGTTGGTAAGTATTTGGCAAATACCACCTAATGCACAAGGATTAACCAGGATACAAATACTTGCCCTGTATAAAGCTAAGGATGAACTTGAAGGGATGCTTAGTACTTTAGGGATCGCTCCAAGGGTCTCTATTCTTACCGAAATTAATATGCATCCGTACACTTTTCAGACAGCTGGAAAAATGGTTCGTTTACTTAGCTCGGCCATCGGTAACTTAAACAGGCTTTTCAACCTTAATGTTGAAGGGGGGCTTATTAAAGTTGTTGATTTAGAGACTAACTTCAAAGGACTGGTATTAAAATATTTGGAAATATTAAATGCCGAATTAATGCAAGCCAAGCAGGATGCTAGTTTTTATAGACTTCTAAAGCGATGTGAAAAAGTTGGGCTCATAACGATTTGGGGCTCAAATTACACCTATAATTCTTTTACCATGAAAGAAGTGCGGCGATCAAAGGTTAAGGAGTTTGCTTCAATTATGGCAGATATCGATCAATTTCTTTCCGGGGAAGGGGATAGTTCAATAAAAGAACTTGTCCGTTCTTTAAAGCAAGGATTACAAGGCAATCGACGGATCATTAGGCAGCAAGTAGTCGCTCGATTAAATGATTTGTCCAATAAGTATTACAAGATATTTACGAAGATGCAGGGGGGCATTCAGGCATCAGCCTTTAAGGAATTGGTCCAAGAAATTGAATATTTTGTCCATAAAGAAGGGGGGTCTCCTATATTGCTGGATGAACGTAACATGAAAGAATTAGATTATATTTATCATTACGCCGGAGGGAACAATGATTTGCGCACGATACAGAGTGGTAATGATAGTGCCATGAGAGGGGGTGTTGATTTTACTGCTAATAAAACTTCTTTACGTATTCAAAACGCGGGAGAGGGAATCAATTTTCATCTTGACCCTGCCATGCTTGCACAATTTCAGAACGCGCCTGGATTTGTGCCGGTGATTATAAATATCCTGCCAATGGGCAACCTTAAGTCATGGTTGTTGACCCCAAGCCTTTAGCCTGTTAAAATGCCGCCCTGACGTTGCTCTAACACCGACGATAAATTATTTTTAAGGTAAAGACCTGTGCGCATGCTTGATATGAGAAGATAGCCTATGCATAGAAGGTGGCGACAAATTTTGGCTTGGTGGGGCTTGGCCTTGATGGTGATGGCATGGCTTGTCATAAGCTGGTTTCGATGGCCGGATTGTCTTATAGATTTTGGCCGTGAATTATATGTCCCTTGGCAGATGACCCAAGGAAAAGTCCTTTACAGGGATTTATATTTTTATTACGGCCCTTTGGTCAAATATTTTCATACCTTTCTTTTTAGTTGCTTCGGAGTCGGCCTTCCAGTTTTAATCATCACGAATTTTATATTCTTGTCGGCCACAGTTTTCATGGTTTATTTATTGTTCAAATTCTCTAGGGGATTTTGGGCTGGAATTATTGCCGCATATATTTTTTTAGGTGTTTTTGCCTTTGGGCATTATGCAGAAACCGGAAATTATAATTACATCTGTCCTTATTCACACGAGCTTGTTTATGCCCTGAGCTTGTCGATGATAGGCCTTCTGTGCTTGGGACGATGGTTGAGGCAGTCTAAGTTTGTCTATTTGTTAATCACTGGCCTAGTGATGGGCCTGTTATTTTTAACTAAAATCGAAGTTTTTATCGCCTTTGGAGGAGCAGTAATATCAGCATTTATTTTAGATGCGCTTTGTAAACGGATTGCGTTAATCCGCTATATGAAAATATTGTTGGTAGTGTTTTGTTCTGCTTTGATTGCCCCAGGTCTGTTCCTATTATACATGTCGCATCAAGTGTCTTTTCATCAGGCAATCAATGTCCTTCTTGAACCATTTGTCATGGCCAAAGATATGGGCCTTGTCAATACGGTCTTTTACAAAAGGATATCAGGCCTTGATGATCCCCGAGGAAATTTATTAG
>Ga0206825_1062_pt2 | contig 16388 bp, 6 predicted proteins | sample Alteio_BWOrgCont_79_FD_152875 | JGI IMG/M metagenome (GOLD analysis project Ga0206825, IMG submission 152875) | Enriched cells from forest soil in Barre Woods Harvard Forest LTER site, Petersham, Massachusetts, United States -... | ecosystem: Environmental > Terrestrial > Soil > Temperate forest > O...
GTTCCCGATGCGCCTATTTGGGTATATGCCGCTCCGCTGAATACATGGCAAGGCAGACATGCCGCCGTATCAGTAGCGCTTACTGTTACCGGAAAAGTTGAGTAACAACCGCCGGGCAAAGTGTAAGTGATAGTTGCAGTGCCTGCGCTTGCGCTTACTACTATGCCTGTAGCCGACCCTACACTTGCAATCAGGCTGCCTGCTGTGGCGCTCCATACGCCGCCTGTGCTGTCATCGGTAAAGGTTACCGATCCAATTCCGCAGAAAGTAGCTAAACCTGCAATGGGCGCTGGCGCGTTGCTCACGGTTACTGCTTTGGTTGTTCTGCAATGCAACGATGCTCCCGTACCAAAAACGTTTATATTCATTGTTGAAATTTTGTTGTCCGAACTTCATTACTGCTATTTCGCTTCCGTTGCGTCGCACTCTTGTACGCCTTTCTCTTTACGGAGCCTGTCCCGAACGCAAGTAAAAAAATCATAGCCATTCAGAACAATCAATTACTCCCCGCATCCTATAATCTTTCAATCCTAAAAATCATAGTACAGACAACACCCACCGCGAATTGTGGCATCACCTTCGGGGTGCATCCAACGGGGGACACAAAGAGCTATAAACATTGCACCGCCTTCGGGGTGCTTACATGCAATTCTGTTAATTCAATAATTCCGCAAATTCCGGTTCAGACAACTACTCCTTCACCATCTGCATACACTTTTTACTCCCGTCAGGCGCTATTATTTGCACCACATAAACCCCACTAACAAGACCTGATATATCTACAACCTCTTTATTACTTGTCATCGTGAGCTTGTCGAACGGAACTTCTCTACCAACCACATCATAAATCACAAGATAATTCCCAGCGGCATTACTAACTGTTAGTTGACCTTTCGCAGGGTTAGGCCAAATAGATGGTTCCCCTTTAGGGGTCAGGGGCTTCACTCCCGCCGGGCTTACAAAAACCGTCACCGTATCAGTCGTCCCACCATCACAAATGTCTAAACTTAGCACATAGGTAGTAGTAGTATCCGGGTGTACCTTTATACTGCCCGTATGCCCTATGGGTACAAGGCTGCCATACACGAACCACGTTAGCGGTAGCCCTTCTTCACTGCTGCCTATGGTTGCGCTATCACTCCCCGGGGATACATATGCATCCGGCCCGGCATCAGGTTTGGCACCAATTTCTATTACGCTTACATCGTCCACTAAGTATGCTGCCCATGAGTTACCAGTTCCCGGATAGGCAATAGTATCTGTATGAGCATCATCATAAAAGTTGCCGATAGTGATAAATCTTTCTGTCCCGCTTGCAGTAATCAAACCCTGAATTTCCACCCATACGGTATCATTAATAATAACGCTGGAATGCACTTGCGGAATTATGGAAGGGTGAGGCATACCACAACCAATTGTATCGGCATCAATGGTGCCATCATCTAAATAAGCGCCAATATTGTTAATTGCATAACCAGATGGATCTGATGAATTTGCATACTCAAAACATACATAAAAAGTTACACAATAATTCTTTCCAGCAGTAAGTGGTTTGTTAAATCGTCCTTGCAAATAATCTCTTTGGTTGGTATTTGGAAAGCTGTTATCAAAATACATTACAACCTGTGCCATACCGTTACCTGTATGGGGATATTGAGAATAGGTAGCACTGTTAGGAACACTGCAACATGAATTTGTACTACAGATGTTGCAATATTCAGGCATACAAGCACAATTAGTATCGCCATTTGTATAATTACAGTCTGTGTCTATACAATTCCAATAATCAGCATACCTGATTTGGTTATCGTATGTTGGGCATTTACTGTATTGTTCAAGGCTTGGGTTCAAAACATAATTTACCTGTGCTTGTGAAATGCAAGCACAGGTAAAAAATATCAAAGAGATTATTATTCTCCTCATTGCACTACGAATTTAAACTTAAACATGCGTCCTTTACTGTCTGTTAATTGTCCGAACTATGATTTTTATGATTAAATGATTTTAGGATTACTCTTTCACCAACTGCATACACTTTCTATTCCCGTCAGGAGCTATGATTTGAACCACATACACACCACTAACAAGACCTGATATATCTACAACCTCTTTATTACTTGTCATCGTGAGCTTATCGAACGGAACTTCTCTACCAAACACATCATAAATCACAAGATAATTCCCAGCGGCATTACTAACTGTTAGTTGACCTTTCGCAGGGTTCGGCCAAATAGCAGGTTCCCCTTTAGGGGTCAGGGGTTTCACTTTTTCCGGAGCCACCCACACCGTCACCGTATCACTCGTTACCCCATCGCATAAGTCCATACTTAGCACGTATGTGGTAGTAGTATCAGGGTGTACTTTTATACTCCCGGTATGGCCTATGGGTACAGGACTACCATACACGAACCACGTTAGCGGCAGCCCTTCTTCACTGCTGCCTATGGTTGCACTATCACTGCCCGGAGATACAAAACCATCCGGCCCGGCATCCGGTTTAGTGCCGGTTTCAACTACGCTTACATCATCTATTAAGTAGAGAGAAAAATTATTTGGAGTTGAAGGAGAAAGTTTAATAGTATCTGTATGATAGATGTCGAAAAAATTCCCGATTGTTATAAATGTTTCCGTTCCGGTAGCCGTAAACAGCCCTTGCACCTGCACCCAATCAAGGGTGTCGTTGATAATTGCGCTTTCCACTATCTGCGGACTATACGCTGTTTGAGGTGAGGCGCAGCCTACACTATCTTGTCCGGCATCTATACTTCCGTCATCCAAATATGCTCCAATATGGTTGATCGCATATTCTGATATTTGCTCCAGGGTTACATAAAAAGTTACACAGTAGTATTTGCCTGCGGTTAATGGTTTATATAATCTGCCCTGTGTATAATCTCTTTGGTAGGTTTCTCCGGGATAGCCATCGTCAAAGTACATTCCCATTTGTACCATGCCATTACCGGTACGGGGATAATGATAATAATAGATACTGGAAGGTACACTAACGGTTGATGAGATAGGGGCGCAGGCATTGCAGTATTCTGGTGAGCAAAGTGGTTCAGGATCAATAGTATCAATCTGGCTCCAATAATTTGCAAGTCTGATCTGATCCCAACCACTTGGACATTCTGAATATTGTTCAAAGCTTGGATTAAGCACATAGTTTACTTGTGCTTGTATTTCACAAGCACAAGTAAACAGTAGTAAAGAAATTATTAAACATCTCACTGTACTACAAATTTAAACTTAAATGTTCGTCCTGCGTTATCAGTTACTTGCAATAAATACAATCCCGGTGCAACATTTCTTACTTGTAATTGATAGGTCGCGTCTGCAAATTCAAGTGTTTGCTTATAAAGGCTTCTACCAAGTACATCCCATATTTCTATTTGCACCGGCTTACTATCAGCTACAGCCTGCTGTAGTATAAAGTTACCATCATTAGGATTAGGATACAAAATATATTTTTGGTCTTTACTATCCGTTGTAGCCGTAATCCCATTTGTATAAGGCATACTATGCCTTTCCAGCGCACTATCAATTCTTACGGTATCGGCACACCCACTTGGGAATAATTGCAAAACATTATTTACAACATCATAAAGCGCACGCGCTTTAAACACTACGTCACCATTAGTTAGCGGACACAAATTCGCTAAGACGGTTATTTCAGCAGTATCGCTACTGCTTAGAGTATCGCTAAGATAATTTACGTATAGCTGGTAAAACTGCCGGTAATTTGCCACTATATTATCAGCAGTTGTATCATCTGCCATCTGCACTCCGGTTGTGGTATCATGCTGAACGTTATACAGCGAATCTATGCTAAAGCTGTCCAGCAGGTTTTGAGCTTCTATGGCATTGCCTACGGAAAGTTGGTTTTCAATTTGGGTCAACAACCAGAAACGGCTATGGGTAGCCATTGCGCGGAATGTGTCTAATACCGCCGATGTATCGCCGAGTGTATCATTCGCCATAACTATCCATAATGCAAACTGGCTCATCCAGTAGTCTGTGTGCGGGCTGGGCATGGTTACAACCTGCCTTGCCACCTGCTCCATCTGTATCAGCGGATTAGTCATCCGGGTCCTGCTGTCGCAATCGCCATAGTAGGCAGGAAAAGAAGAAACGACAAGCCCATTACCACTGCCTGTAATTGTGCTTCCTGCACGACCATATATTTTGGAAGAATCAGGTAGTAATGTTGTATAGTTATAAACCGGGTCATAACTTCCTCCTGGCCTTACAACCAAAGGAGAAGCAGTTGGGGAAGCATGAAATTGTGTATAGGTTTGGGGGTGTGTTAAAGCACTCCAAGCAAACCCACCAGTTGCCAGCCATACATTATCGCTCGGCTCATCGTAAGAACCCTGTGTGCCTATCACCCCGCCCAGTACAAAACCCTTGCCGTTGTTGGTCATGGTATTGGTGCCAAATGTGCTGCCAAGCACGGTGCCGTCCAGTTCTATGCCCCTGCCCAGCGTTATTACTTCATTGCAGAATACATCGTGCAGATCGCTGCTCCATTCCAGCACACCATACAGGCTGTCATTGGTATAGTTCGGCCCGGTTATGGCATTCTGTACTACCTGGTCATTCTGGCACAGGTTATGCTCCACGCCATACTGCATCCGGGGGTTCAGCATCGGGTATGCCACAAGGTTTATCGTGTTCGTGTTGCTGGTCGTTAGTTGCGGGCCTATGCCGTTCACATAGATACCGTTGTAGGCATTATTTATGATATTGCCATCGCACCGCAATGCTGTAAAAGTAGAGGGAGACAGCCCAAAAGATGAGTAATAATAAGCTATTACATTCTCCGCCCATATGGGCTTATCCACGTATTGGGTAGTCAGCAGTCCGCCCGGCACCGTTGCCTGTATGCTGTTGTTGTTTATATACACGGTTCCCGGTTCGCCAAATACTGCCGTTATCAGCCCCGGCGCAGCCGCTTTAAAGGCTATGCCATTGTCCGTGTTTATGATCGTGTTATTGCTCACGTTCACCACATGGTAAAACCCGCTTTGCAGGTCATACCCATAAAACCCGCTACCTACAAACCCGGTCCCGGAGCAGCAAGCAGCGTTGCTCTGCGTGGTTATCATGTAGTTTCCTGTGCCGGCTACATCGCTGTAGTTCACCTCCGCCACACCATACGGGCAGTTATAAAAATAGTTGGGCGTAAAGTAAACAGGCGGGGCCGGAGACCCGCTACCCGCATACCTCACCGCTTCGGTCACAAGCCGGTAAGGAGTACCATCGTTCATGTTCGCATATACCCCCGCGCCGCCATTGTCAGGCGTTTTGTTCGGGGTTGCCAATACCATGTGCGCAAACACATTGTTATGCACCGTCACATTCGCGTTCACGCCCCGTATGCCAAAACTCAGTGTGTCGAAGAGGTTAAAGTAGCTGCCATACAGGTTCGGCAGCGAATCTCCCACCACTATGCCCGCATAGTTGGGATATGTACCCGTGCCTATGCCGCGCAGGTAAATACCCACCGTTTGCAATCCCGAAGTAAAATTATGGCATTGCTCCGGCGCATAGCTCACCACATTATACGGCGCTATATAAGGCGTCAACGGCGAAAGGTAGGCTTTCAGTGTAGCCGCGCTTGCCCACAGGTTTGGCGTACTCCACAGGTTGCGGCTTGTAAACACTGTGTTCTGTATCAGGAAAGGATAAGTGAGCGGCGCGGTGGGGCTGTAGTTGGCTATCTTTATAGCCGTATCGCAGCGGTTAAATACTGTGTTCAGGCTCGCTACAAACAAAGGCGCAGAGCCTGTTGGCGTTAACGGGCTTTCCACATCCACAGGTATTATCGCGTCTTCTATCAGCGTACTCACGCCTGCTGCATCGCCGTCCAGCGTTATCGTCCCTGTTTGTGTGCCCAGGCTTTCCAATACTATCCCTTGCCACATATTTCCGGCGCAGCTAAACAAGTGGCAACCATCCAATGTCAGGGATGAAGTCGCATTTACAGATACCGTAACGCCCGGCGCGATAAAGATAACCGCATCCGTAAAGGTAAGGGTGCCCATTATCGTTACATTGTTGGCAATATAGTAACTACCCGCGCCGAGCGAAGTATTTATTGTTCCCGATGCGCCTATTTGGGTATATGCCGCTCCGCTGAATACATGGCAAGGCAGACATGCCGCCGTATCAGTAGCGCTTACTGTTACCGGAAAAGTTGAGTAACAACCGCCGGGCAAAGTGTAGGTGATAGTTGCAGCCCCTGCGCTTGCGCTTACTACTATGCCCGTAGCCGACCCTACACTTGCGCTCAGGCTGCCTGCTGTGGCGCTCCATACGCCGCCTGTGCTGTCATCGGTAAAGGTTACCGATCCGGTTCCGCAGAAAGTAGCTAAACCTGCAATGGGCGCTGGCGCAGGGCTTACCGTTACTGCTTTGGTTGTTCTGCAATGCAGCGATGCACCCGAACCAGTGGAATAAGTAATGATAGCCGTACCCAATGTAAGACCGGTTACCAGTGTTGTTGTGCCGCTCGGAGACAAGCTCGCCACAGCCGGGTTACTGCTCAACCAAGTTCCGCTGCCTGTACCATCACTAAGTGTAACAGGTGTACCTAAACATATCAGCGAATCGCCGCTGATAGCCGCAGGCGTTTCCCGTACCGTAACACTAATGGTTACCGTACACGCACCAGATGAGTAAGTGATTATTGCGCTGCCTCCACCAACGCCCATTAAATGACCGTTTGTAGAACCGACCGTAGCAACGGTGGTATTGCTGCTGCTCCATGTTCCGCCTCCCGTACCATCGCTCAATGTAATGGAATCTCCCGAACATACCATAGTGCTGCCGCCTATACTTGCAGGTTCCGCACTCACCGTTTCTGTTATGGTCTGGTAACATCCCGTTGCCGGGAATATATAAGTGATTGCAGATGTTCCAGCGGAAATTGCCGTCACTATTCCACTCGCAGAACCTATTGTTGCAATTCCTGGTGATGTGGAACTCCACACCCCGCCTGTTGATACCTCATGCAATGTTGTAGTACCCATTCCTAAACATATCGCAAACATACCTGTAATGGGATCAGGTAACGGGTTCACCGTCAGCGTTGCGTGCGCAAAACAACCATCAGGCATGGTATAGTAAATATTCGCTACACCCGCAGCATAACTGGTAACCGTACCGCCTGCTATAGAAACTAATGTTGACGTCCATGCGCCGCCGGTCTCAGCGTCAGCTACAATTTCAGTTGAGCCGTATGCGCATATATTCGTTACACCTGTTATTGGCGATACATCATCCACTAATACACCCAAGGTAGCAGCGCAGCCTGTGGAAGCAATTGTATAAGAAATGGTAGCTGTTCCTCCTGAAACACCTGTTACAATACCTGTTGTAGAACCTACTGCTGCATCCGCATTACTACTGCTCCATGTGCCTCCAAAATAAGGATCGGTCAGGTGAATGGTCGAACCAAGACATACTATTGTCGGCCCGCTTATTGCCGATGGCGTCGTACTCACGGCTACCTCGGTTGTTCTTATACAGCCCGATGGCAGCGTGTAAGTAATAGTAACAATTCCAGCGCCCGCCCCGGTAACAATTCCAGAAGCAGAACCAACCGTTGCAATTGATGTATTGCTGCTGCTCCATCTTCCGTCTCCCGAACTATCACTTAAAGTTGTTGTAAACCCTGTGCATACAGTCATGGTGCCGGTGATAATTGATGGTAACGGATCTACGATTAATGTTGCTCCCACCGCGCAACCTGCGGGCAAGGTATAACTGATAGATGTGGTACCTGCCGATACACTATGAACAAAACCTGATACAGAGCCAACAGAGGCGACAGAGACAGTGCCGCTCGTCCATCGTCCACCGAAAACCGCATCTGTTAGAGAAGTAGTTGACCCCATGCAAATGGAGGTAGCTCCCGCTATTGCAGATGGCGATGGGTTCACCGTCATTGCATGAGTTACCGAGCCGCAAAAATTAGCGTAGGTGATAGTTACTGTTCCCGATACTATTCCTGAAACGATTCCTGTATTGGAACCTACACTTGCAATACTGCTATTACTACTTGTCCATAAGCCACTGACCGGATCACTCAAAGTAGTTGTCAGGCCAACGCATACATTGGTAGTGCCGATAATTGTAGTGGGAATTGTATTTACTGTTATTATTTTGATAGCCGTGCAACCGTTGGGAACTGTATAAATTATGGTGTCTATGCCCACCGAAACAGGCGTTACAATTCCCGTGCCAGAACCCACAGTTGCAATAGTCGTATTATTACTACTCCATATTCCGCCGGTTATAGAATCTGTTAATGTATCCGGTGAGCCTATACAGATAACAGGTGTTCCATTTATGGATGGCAGTAAGGAAACAAATGCAGTGGCGCATACTGTTTCATTACAACCCACTGAATTGGTATAATAGTAGCAGATGGGTACAACACTACTTCCGCCAAAGAGTGCTGTTGCTGAATCAGGATTAAATAGCGTAGCGTGCGTAGTTACTAAATAACCGCTTGAATCTGTTTGCCAGCTAAACGTACCTCCGGGAACGCTTACTAAGGTTGTAAGGTCAATCAACCCACCTGTTGTACAGATTGTATCCGGCAGCCAGAACGTTGACACGGAGCCTATCGGCTGTATGCTGATGTCATCGAGTAATACTGCGGTAATATAATCTACAGAATCTGCATTAAGCCATCCGGCATTCAACACAATAAGGGTATGTGCTGTTCGGCCAGTATAGGTAAAGGTATAGGTAAGGTAATGCCAGTTAGTATCGCCACTGGTATAGGGTACTACAAAATCATGTATTGGGATTAATCCTGCAGGCAAACCTGTTATCACAGTTACAGGAGCCAGTGGAGACACGCTTGTATCAACAGCAAACTGGAGATTGGTAGTTCTGCCACCAAAATAATAATTAGACATTCTTGCCCAACAACTAAGCACGTATGTAGTCCCGCTATCAAGGCTTGCAGATAATGATGATTGCAGGGCGTCAACATAGGGAATTGAACCAATACCGCTCGGCAAATAGCTTATCATGTCTATATAGTGGTCATTTGGCAATGCAGCGCTTGTGCCGGGAAAATGGACATCAGCCGGAGGGCTGCAAAACCAAGTGTTGGGTATATTATATGGTGAAGGTGCTCCCCTTGAATCTAATTCCGGGGTTGCTTCGTATGCCGTCCAGCAATGAACAATACCCGGCGACCAATATATATCCCCGTATGAGCCGCTGACTACATTTTCAAATCCTCCGTTTAAAACAAGATCACATACTGACGGAGTACAATCACTCTCGCCAACATACACATATACATAGGTAATATTGCCTTCCGTACCTGTGGTGGTATTTACAGGGATATACCGCAATAGCTGTATGCCGAAAGCCCCTGACGAAGGTGTAAAATTTATTGAAGTTGTTGTAACGCCATGAGTAGCGGAGACGGTTCCCAAACCTTCAATTACTTCTAAGCATTTAAAACTGTCCGCGCCATAGTCATTATTTAACAAGCTGCCTGCACCACCATTTATTGTTATCGGGGTCGTTCCTGTAGTAAAAAATGAATAGGAACCACCGCTTGTTAGGCCATCGTTAATACCGGCCACCTGGTTGCCGCATATTGTTGTATGGTAATTGTAATAGTTAAGGTTAGTAGTGCTGCCAAACGTAGTATCTACAATATAACCTATATCACACAATACCTGCCTTTCTTCAGGCTTGGGGTACCGTTTCATGGAGCCGGGGTTTGTTGTTGGAAAATAGGCTCCCGGAACAACTGCATTTGACATTAGAAAATATTGATTATTCGTTGCAGGCGGAGATAAAGGAAATGATCCCGGAACTCCGCAGATGTCTTCAAAATGGCTCAGGCTGCTGCCCCTTTGAAAACAATTTGCGGTATATACTTTTTGCGTCATCGTGCCATCCACATAATTGACCGCATTGGTACATACGGTATCATCAAAAAGCGCACCCGTATCATATCCCGCAGGGCAAACAGTCGAGCCTCCGGGGGAAAGGACAACAGATGGAGTAAGGCTTGAATTAAATCCCCATTGGTACAGGTCGCAGGCGTCTGATGTCATTATCAATGGCGTTCCTGACGATGTTTGTAAATGTTCATCATAGCGGGTAAAATAATTATACCCTGTGCCATACACGGAAGTACCGTTATAACTAATCCCGGATACAAAGCCCAGAGCATGAAGCATTTCATGGAGTGCTACTTCGTAAAGATCATACTCGCCAGCACCGGGCGAACCGGTAAGAAAAGTGTTCCAATTTACCGTACCGTTAAAATTAAACGCCATCCAGCCATGATAAAAAGTTGCCCCATAACCGTAGGTGGCTCCTGTCGTCATTATTGGACTTGCTACATTAGTGTATGCATCTGTTCCCGAATTAAGCGTGATCCAGACTGCATCATCCTGTATGCCGGAAAGGGTTGTAGAATAGGGTACATTATAAAAACTGGCTGCCAGACCTAAAAAATTAGATGGCAGGTAACCCACACTGTCCGGGCATCTCACCCATATATTTATTTTCTGTCCGGTGGTTGTCAGCGGTGAATGAATAAATTGCGAGAGATCATACAATACCTGGCAAACTACATTTCTGCGGGCTACATTAGCAGAGGCAGTACCTTCCAATCCGCAACCCGGTTCAAGATACAGTTGAAAGTAACCGGAACTGCAACCCGACATTGGCGAAGAAGTAATGGGATACCCGCTGGCAGCCGCCCGGAATGTGTCATTGATAGCTATTTGGCCCAATGCGTATTTGTTACCGAGATAATCAATAACTGTATCTAAAAACTTCCCCGGTGTATAATTCCGGTTTTGTGCAAGCATCTTTTCAGGTTGCAATAGTCCTGCAATAAATAATAAGGACAGGATACTCATTTTGAGTATGCGGAAATTGTGTGTGAGTTTTTTCATGCGTTATAATATTTTTTTGTGTGAGCATTTATGGTTGGTTACAAAATAAAATACCTGAACATTGACATCTACAGGTCTTGAGGGGGTCGAATCCCTGTCACACAGTAGAGCAACGCTCAGGCGAACCTGAGCATCTGCTAAACTTCCTGTGTGACTTTTCCTTTTCGACCCGTTCAAGACACTGAATAGTTTTGCGAAATGCAAAATCTTTATTTATATTTTTCTCTTCTTTTTATCTGTCTATATGCATTCTTTTATGTAAAGCTAATCACAACCTGTATAGGTAGGTAGCGATATCAAAAAAATTTAAAAAACAATTCCGCCCATTATCACTAAAACCACACACCCTATAAATAATTCGTCTTGCCTCGTATCAATTACCATCCTACCTTTGTGCCAGAATAATCCACTTTTGCGTTTAATAACGATAAACGCGATAAGGTCAGCGCCTACGGCGCATAACGTGTTTTTGTTTTATCAGGCTACAAAGAGTCAGCCACCTAACGGGGCAAACATAAAAACATTTTAAACTCCCTCTCTCTTGGAGAGGGCCGGGGAGAGGTTAAAAATGAGCAACATCCGCGCAAAAGTGAGCAAGAAGTGAGCAACAATTATCCACATTATTCACATACTTCATTGATAACCAATCCAAATGTGAGCAATAAAAAATTCTTGCTCACTCATATCTCCCTCTCTTTTGGAGAGGGCCGGGGTGAGGTCCAATGCGATACAAATGAGATAATCGCGAAAAATGCAATAACAGCCACAGCAAAGCATTTCAGCCGTCGCATATCCCATCTCCCGATAACTATCGGTACCATTATTTTTTCACCGGAAACAGGATATACACTTCCCGCAAAAATTTATTTCCCCCCTCAAACCCAAAGTGTAATTTATTCCGCTGTAACTTTAGTATCGAATACATGATTACATGAAACGAGCGCTGTTATTGTTATGTATATTGTGCCGGGCTGCGGCAGCATTGTGCCAGCAGGGATGGGTATATACCGGCGAGTTTAATTTCGGTTGTAATTTCACGCTCAATTACAGCAAGGGCAGCACCGCTTTCCCGGGGCTTAAAGTGTTTTGCGGATTTGCGGCAAACGGCGTTTATAAAAACCACTTCATTGTCAACTATGGCCCGTCTTTTTCTGTTTATACCAAATCAATCGGGGCAAATTTAAACCCCCTCGTCTCTGATGTGCAGATGGACCTGGTCAATTCTTTATCATTTGGCGCGGGCATGAACGACCTGCCCTATTACAAACTGTTCCGCACATTAGATAACGGCTCTTACTACAATGTGATACTGAATAAAGACTATGCCTTTCTGCTTACCAGCAACTTCATACTCAACAACCACAAGCGCAACCAGGTAACCGGCTCCATTACGCTATCCTTCCCGCAGGCTACCGTTAACTATTACAACGATGGCGGAGCGCCCTTTTACCTCATTCCCATTGCCGATAACTTAGACAGGTACTGGACCGGCGGCCTCGCGATATTTGTGCATAACAAGAGCGATTATAAAAGTACGTTCAACAGCGTGGAAGCCAGTTTCGACCAGTTCACCGGTTACACCCCTTTATTGTTCGAGGCGTGCAATATGCTGGGTATCTACATGCCCAATTACAACCTGCAATATGATGAGAATACCCATGAACCTAAGCCCGCCAATTACAATACTTCCATGTACGACCTGAAAATATTCCTTATGAAAGGCTATGGAATAGACGTCGGCGCAATGGGGGCTTTGAAAGACAGGTCTTACCGTAAGAAAAAAGAGATTTATTTCGGGCTACAGGACATCATACATATAAAGGATGGTTTTTCGTTGCACCCTAACAACGATAACCAGCATTTTTTCATAGGAGGGATATACAATAACACAAGCAATGTCAAAATACAATAAAATACTGATTTTTATGGTGGTTCTGGCTGCGTATGGATGCTCTCCCCGCAACATAGCGTTCAGCGTTAATAACTTTACCGGCGGCAGTTTTTACCAGGCCATACCCACTATTGTAGATAAAGAACTGCGCATAGACTCCGTTATCATGTATGAAACCACTTTTGAAGAAAAACCCTATGAAGGCTACTATGTAATAGACTATTCTGAAGTGAACGCGCAAAACGATAAGAACATACTTCATTACAAACCCTTCAAAGGCTTCTATCAAAAGCTATACCTGCTGAAACTGGTAACCGTGCCTAAAGACTCTATAGCCATTTACTTTTCCCTTAAATACAATGCTTTCGACCAGTGCGTTGGTTTTGGGCCATCTTATATAGGCTGGATGGACGAGCGCAAAAAAGCAGTAGTATTTAATGCCGAATTATACACCAGGAATAAAAAAAGCGTTTATAGCCTCAAAAAAAGCAGGCTGCCATTGAGCTTGTATATGGAAGCTGATGGCATGATTCCCGGCCAATACATAAATATAGAAAAGATGATAGTGGAAAAATCATTTGAAATAGGCAACAACGTGGTTATAGACATCCACCGGGTATTCCACGATTCTTCGGCGCTGAAGTTTACGTACTACGATACAGAGAAACTCAATTAATGTGAATTATCGAATTGATGTTAGTTTACAGCAACCCCAGGCTTTCCTCCAGTGTTTTTATTTTAGCTACTGCATCTGCTCTTTTCTTCCGTTCATTTTCTATCACCTCCGGCTTTGCATTTGCTACAAACTTTTCATTGTCTAATTTCTTGTCCACGCTTACAATAAAGCCTTGCAGGTATTTAATATCTTTCTGCATCTGTTCCTTTTGCTGAGTTGTATCTATGGTAGCTGCTGCTGCTTCTATATATAGTTTATCAGTTTGCACAACAAGGGATATGCAGCCTGGCTTTGGTTCAGAAGTATAGCCAATATTTTCAGCGTTCACCTGGCGGCGCATTATATCCTGCACACTTTCATAAAACGAGTGGTGGCTGGTATCTATCCACAGCTTTATGGTATCCTTTGGTTTTAACTGGTTCTTATTACGGGTATCCCTTACCGCAGTTATTATTTCCTGCAGCATTATGCCTTCTTTCAGTATTTCCGCATTGGGCTGCTCATATACCGGCAGTTGCTTTACGATCAGGTCATCTCCTGCATCACGTTCTTTCAGCAGGTGGTAAATATCCTCTGTGATGAACGGCATATAAGGGTGCAGCAGTTGCAGCAATTGCTCATAAATAGCAACAGTACGCTCATACACATGGCTTGACACCGGTTGTTCCATACCCGGCTTTACCCACTCTAAATACCAGGAACAAAAGTCGTTCCAGATCAGCGAGTAAATAGTTTTCAACCCCTCACTAAGCCGGAATTCTTTTATCATTTCCGTTACCTCCTGCGAAACAGCTGCCAGGCGTGCGTCCATCCAGTCGAGCGCGAATAGTACATTGCTGTCCTCCATACCATCCACACAACGGTTCTCCCAGCCTTTTACCAATTTCATAGCGTTCCACATCTTGTTGCAGAAGTTACGGCCTTGTTCCAGTTGGCTTTCATCAAACAACAGATCATTCCCTGCCGGTGAGGAGATCATTACGCTGAAACGCACGGCATCTGCGCCATTGTCTTCTATCATTTGCAACAGGTCGGGGGAGTTGCCGAGTGATTTGCTCATTTTCCTGCCTTGTTTATCGCGCACAATGCCGGTAAAGTAAACCTTGTCAAAAGGCTTCTTGCCCATAAACTCATACCCCGCCATTATCATCCGCGCTACCCAGAAAAATATGATCTCAGGGGCGGTTACCAGCGTATTGGTAGGATAGTAATATTGCAGGTCTTTATTGTCTGGAACTTTATTCCAGTTAAACACTTCCATAGGCCACAGCCAACTGCTGAACCAGGTATCCAGCACATCATCATCCTGCCTTAATTCGGGATACTTTTCGCAAAGTGCGGGCTTCTTTGTTTTATATAATTCGTGAGCTTCTTCACTTGTTTTTGCCACATAAAGGCCGCCTTCCATATCATACCATGCTGGTATGCGCTGCCCCCACCATAGCTGCCGGCTGATGCACCAGTCTTTTATGTTGCCCATCCAGTGCCGGTAAGTGTTCTTAAACTTAGCCGGATGAAATTCTACTTCATCATTCATCACTGCATCAAGGGCTGGTTTTGCCATTTCCTGCATATTGCACCACCATTGCATACTCAGGCGCGGCTCTATAACCACATCGGTACGCTCGCTATAGCCTACCTGGTTGCTGTAATCCTCTTCTTTTACCAGGTTTCCCGCATCGCGCAGGTCTTCCACTATTTTTTTACGCACTGCAAACCGGTCTTGCCCCACATATAGCTGCGCGGCTTCGCTCATGGTGCCATCCTCATTCAGCGTGTCCACAACCGACAGGCCATGTTTCAGCCCCAGGTTGTAGTCATTAATATCATGTGCAGGCGTTACTTTTAGCGCACCCGTACCAAACTCCTTATCAATATATTCATCAAATATAATCGGCACACGCCTGTTGATAAGCGGTACAAAACAATACTTTCCTGCAAGGTGCGTGTAGCGCTCATCGTCGGGGTGTACACATACCCCTGTATCACCCAAAATAGTTTCGGGGCGAACGGTTGCTACGGTAATATATTCTTCCTTGTCACTGTCAATCCGGTAACGAACATAATATAGTTTGGAATTGGCCTGGCGGTGTATTACTTCTTCATCGCTAAGGGCGGTTTTAGCTTTGGGGTCCCAGTTTATCATTTTCACCCCACGGTAAATTAGCCCTTTTTCGTACAACTCTACAAATACCCGTATCACCGAGGCATAGTAATCATCATCCATAGTAAATGCGGTACGATCCCAGTCGAGCGCGCAACCCAGCTTTTCTAATTGTTTCAGTATTATGCCACCATATTTTTCTTTCCATTCAAAAGCATACTTCAGAAACTCGTTCCTTGACAGCTTCTTCTTATCAATGCCCTGTTCCTTCAGCATATTCACCACCTTAGCTTCAGTAGCGATGCTTGCATGGTCGGTGCCGGGAACCCAGCAGGTGTTGTAGCCGAGCATCTTTGCCCGGCGTATCAGTATATCCTGTACGGTATCATTAAGGGCGTGGCCCATGTGCAGCACACCCGTTACATTCGGGGGTGGTATTACCACAGTATAAGGCGGCCGGTCGTCCGGCTCGCTTTTAAAATACCCTGCGCTGTTCCAATGCGCATACCATTTCTGTTCCGCTTCGTTGTGCTGAAAATTTTTACTTAATTCCATAATGTTTGATTGGGCAAATATAAGGGGAATGGGTTAATCAATAAGTAAACTGTAAGGCATTTGTATAGAATTTAAAGTCTGCCGAAGGTGTTTTTTTCCCGAACAAATTATTCTGTCAATTGCAAAATGGGTTATGCTTATTTTATTGCGACCCCATGAGCAATAAATCAGTATCAACCGAAATACCTAACTAAAAAGGTAGGCTATCATTTAATT
>Ga0206825_1104_pt1 | contig 16175 bp, 16 predicted proteins | sample Alteio_BWOrgCont_79_FD_152875 | JGI IMG/M metagenome (GOLD analysis project Ga0206825, IMG submission 152875) | Enriched cells from forest soil in Barre Woods Harvard Forest LTER site, Petersham, Massachusetts, United States -... | ecosystem: Environmental > Terrestrial > Soil > Temperate forest >...
ACATGGGAGGGTATTTCGAGGTCTAAATGGATAATTTAGAAATTTTGCAGTTAACAGATGACGAACTCATTGCACTTTTCGATCAGCTTTTTCCATGCGGTTTTTCTGGTGAAGATGTCTTAAGTGAAATTACGCCATAAGGATGGCAGTGTTCACCATTGCTTTCTTGTTTCCATCCTTCACCGGAGCAGATATTTAAGGAGCATCTCCAAATCCATCGTAATATCAAGGAATATATTCATGACAAGGATCAAGATAGGCCGGGACCGACATTTGAAGACATCCGTGCAGAATGGAAAGATACTCCTTTCTGAAATCCGCCTTGTGGATCTCACGCCGTTAGAGGAATTTATGTATTATATTCGTCAATTCGCCAGATTTTTTGAGACAGGAGCAAAGCTAATAAAAAGAAAGCTCAAGTTTTGGGTAAGGCTCGCTCCAAAGTATAGCTAATAACTCTATGGTTTCTCCTTTAATTAAATGGGACAGTCAAGGCACCCCTTATTCTGTTGTTTTTGACGACATGTATTTTTGTGCCGTAAATGGATATGAAGATGCCCTGTATATTTTTTGCGGGGGGAATCATTTAGAAGAACGTTTTAAAAAACTTGATCCGGTAGTTAATGGTATTTTTACAATTGTTGAAACAGGCTTTGGCACAGGGCTTATTTTTTGTGTGGTTTGGAAGCTATGGAAAGAGTATGCACCGGCATCTTGGACTTTAAATTTTTTATCTGTTGAAAAATACCCATTACCAGCTCTAGAACTTGAACGTGCATTAGGCGTCTGGACCATTTTAAAACCCCAAACAGATGAATTAATAGCAAATTATAAGGTCCCATCGGATAAAGTTGGTGTGTTTAATTTTGATCGGGGGCAGGTGCGGTTGACTATCGTTTTTGACGATATTATCCTTGGCTTAGGGACGATCGCTCAGGAGGGTTTAGCCAGGCCCTGGGCAGATGCATTATTCTTAGATGGCTTTTCACCCCAAAAGAACCCGGAAATGTGGACAGAAAATGTGTTTGCAGGGTTGGCCCGCTTGTCTGGGGTCAGAACAACATTGGCCACATTTACTGTCGCAGGATGGGTCAGGCGAGGGCTTGAATCCCAAGGGTTTAGAATTAAGAAAGTGCAAGGCTATGGATGTAAGAATCAAATGCTAGAGGGTTCTTTCCTGGGATTGCGTAAAGATTCCCTGACCTGAGAATTACTAACATGGCAAGACTTACATAGATGTTCTATACTTAGCATATGAAATGGTATTTAAATAAAAGGAACATCAATCATCTTATAATCTTAGTGTTTTTAATTAATTCGCTTGGGTCAATGCCAGCTGCCAAAGCAGAACCAATTGATGGCGTTGAAGGTGAATTCCACTTGCCCGCTCCCGGAATATTGGTGCCCTTAAGTCCTAAATTTAGCCCACCTATTTTAAAAGGCATCAAAGTGCATCCTGATAATCCATTTCGTTTTGATTTTATTCTTAATCGTGGTAATAGCCGGTTATCGAACGACGCCCTTAAAAATGAATCTAGCAAACTGGTAAAATACTTTCTAGCCAGCTTAACCATCCCAGAAAAAGATTTATGGGTCAACCTAAGTCCGTATGAAAAAGACCGTATTATTCCTCAAAGTTTTGGTCTGACTGAAATGGGTCGTGATTTATTGGCCGAGGACTACATGCTCAAGCAGATGACAGCTTCATTGATTTACCCGGAAGGCGGAATTGGTAGAAAATTTTGGAGACGTATTTATGAGGAGGCAGAAAAGAAGTTCGGCACGACCAATATTCCCGTCAACACCTTTAATAAGGTCTGGATAGTTCCGGAAAAGGCAGTTGTTTATGAAAATACCAAGGCCGGTGCAGCGTATGTGATGGAATCAAAGCTAAAGGTATTGTTAGAACAGGATTATCTTTCTCTTGAAAAACATGAGGGAATTCTATCGAAACAAATCCGTAGAGACGCCATTTATGGCGTCTCTACTAATCGGCTAGGCAGTCAAATCGTCCGAGAAATCGTCATCCCCCAATTGACAAAAGAAGTCAATGAAAACGAGAATTTTGTCCGATTACGCCAAGTCTATAACTCACTTATTTTGGCTACATGGTATAAAAAGAAAATTAAAGACAGTATTTTTATGCAAGTTTACGGGCATAAGAATAAAATTGCCGGTATTAATATTGATGATCCACAAGAGAAGGAGAAAATTTATAATCGATATTTACAGTCTTTCAAAAAAGGTGTCTATAACTACATTAAAGAAGAACCAGACCTTTTAACTAAAACAATTATTCAAAGGAATTATTTTTCAGGCGGAATACTTTTTGACATAGATTCCGCCATGAATATCAAAGACACTGCTTCCAGAGCTTTTGGTAATGAGCGTAACCTATTGGACATAGCGATCCTGGTAATTCCTGACAATGCAATGAGTTCTCCTGAGAAAGAATTAACTGAATTTAAAATTGCTAAACCACATAATAGCGGCCCCGAGTTGGCTAAGGAAGTGGTTCAAACAAATAATATTGAACTCACTCCTGAAGAAATCCAAGCGTTACAACCTGAATATGGTTCTTTGAAAGGTTTTTTAGATCAAATCTTGCAATGGCGTAGGGGCCATCCCGATGCAAGATTGGTTTTTATTAATCGACATGGGGAATCTACATCAAATTTATTTAATTTAACACAATCCACTGACGGATTTTCACCTTTAACTACGCGTGGAACAGGACAGGCTGAAGCATTAAAAGAATTACTTGGGCCAAGGATCAAATTTGGTCGATTCTTGGCCAGTGATTCAGAGCGGGCGATTGAAACAATACGGCCATTAGCCCAAGCTCAAGAGGGCAATATTGAAACCTTGCAAGCTTTAAGAGAAGTTGTGTCATTTCCAGTGGGCGGAGTGCCTGTGGAAAAAGAAAATGAATTAATGCCTGAGAATTGGCAGGCGTTTTTAAATGACCCTTTGGCGTTTGGTTTAACAGAAATAGATTCTATTAAAGCCAAGAAAATGAATCTACAAATATTGATAGATCAAGTAATCCATCAAGAACAATTAGATACGATTATTTCATCACATGGATATACGATTGATATGATGCTGATGGAAATGTTCGGTATAGACTATAAAAAAATAAAGAATGTATATAAACATTTTGGAAAAATACCTAATGCGGCAATTACTATTGTTGCTTATGATCCTGTTGACCGCAAATGGCAATTATTAGTTAAACCAGATAATTCTTATTTGGGCCATTATCAAGAGGAAGAAAAGACAGAAGAAGACAGAATTGAACAAGAACGCAGCCGGTATATTGCTATTGCGCAATCAAGGGCCAATAGTCGTTCACGGAGTAAGGCGACCTTACCCAAAGATTATTTCCCCGATTTGGCTGTAATAAATGGCTTAACTGACGAAGAATTGAAAAGAAGAATTTCTGAATTTAAAGCAAAAGTGCATTCCCAAGGTTCAAGTACAGGAACAGTCGATATAGTTGAGATGCCTGACACATCTGTTCAACAGCATCCAGAAGAGAAGCAGATAACGCCAGATCAGGCTATGCAGGGGGAAGTTGTGTCTATAAGAGATAATAGTGACTATGTAAATCGGGTAGTACAATTTGCACCAGAGGAAAATGATGATACTGTTGAGAATTCTTATCGGAATTTAATGAAGTTTTTCAATCAAGACTTGGAAGTCCTTGCGTTTATTAAAGAAAGGAAGGTCCAAGGATTTGCTACTTATGAATTTGATCCAGAGAAGAAGGAGGTTAAATTATTGTTTATTGCAGTCCTTCCAAAGAGTAGAAGGCAAGGTTTAGGGAAATTCCTTTGGCAAGGGTATAAAGAGTACGCAAAGGTCCATGGAGCTTTAACGATTAAAGTTGTCATGATGACTGACAATGCGATGCCATTTTGGAAAAAGATATTTTCTGATGAAAAAAGGAATGGGTTTAAGGTCGAGCATACAGAAGGTAGTAGTAACGCGGTGGTGTCTATTTACAAAAATGGTGAAAGCGCATCCCTAGGTGGTATTGACTTGACCTCTGCCAAGAATATTCTGCAGAATTTAAATGGGGGTAAAGAAATCAAATTTCACTTGGATCCCGCAGTGCTTGTCCAATTGCAAAACGCCCCTGGCTTTGTGCCGGTGATTATCAGTATCCAGCCGATGACGAGTGTGAGGCAATTCCTCGAAGTTTAAATGATGAACGTCGATTGATAAATTCGTTTCAATTTCCGATAAAAGCCAAATCTATTTTATCACCATATATAGTGATTTATTTGACAAATAATCAATATTATGTTATGATTCGACAAAATTAAAACATGGTGTAAAAAGGAGAAGAGGTTATGAGCCACATAAGAATTCTTTCAATGTTGACAGCGTTAATGAGTTTTTTTGTCAGTAGTGCGTACGCTACAACAAGTTCACAAATCTTAGTGATGTCTAACCAATTATATCAAATCGCCAAGGATTTAACTACAGGGATCCTGCCAACTTCAATTTTGTTGATTGCCATTGGAATGTGGGGACTGGTTAATGCTTTTGGTAAAAGTGTTGGTGATGGGATCCATCAGCTGACTAATATCATCGCGGTCGGAGGCATTGTATTCTTTGCCTCATCCTTGCTTGTTAACGCGGCCATGTTTTCAGCACAAATGTAAAATATGATCAATTATAAAAAAAGTACACCCCTATTACAGAGTTTGACCAGGCCAATCCTATTATTAGGAGGGGAGCGTGAGAATATTATCTTTTTGGCATGTATTTCCTTGAGTCTTTGCACGGTGGGACGGGACATGATTTCGCTCTTACTGGCATTATTAATATGGAGTATAGGGATAATTGCCAGCAAATTGACCGCTAAAATAGATCCTTGGGCCACAAAGATATTCTTAAGGTCCATTTTATATAGGGACTTTTATCATGCCCGGGAAAAGATAAATACACCTCAGTGTGTTTTAAAACGCAGCAGGAAAATTTGATATGTTACCTGTCAAAGAATTCACAGAAGGCCCTGCAGGATTTCCTTCATTGATCAATTTCTTTGAATTCGTCGATGAAGGGGTCATATTTAATCGTGATGGAAGCCTTTTAGGCGGTTTTTATTATTGCGGCCCGGATATGGATTCATCCTTAGGACAGGAAGAAGACCAACTAGTTTCCCAAATCCAGTCGGTGTTCCAGAATTTCGGGAATGGCTGGTCGGTCCATGTGGATTTGATCAGGGTGGCCTCGATTGATTATCCTCAAACGCATTATTTTAATAATCCAACATCCTCGTTAATTGAGAAAAACCGGCGTGACCGCTATGAAAAGGAAGGTGATCATTTTGAGAATGTTTACGCCATTAGTTTTTCTTATCTTCCATCGGTTGCAGACAATAAGGTCATGAACAATTTTCTTGTCCACAATGCCGATAGGAATGAAGGTCAAAATCTTGATTTTACGATTAATTTCTTTAACCAAAAGTTAGCTGAATTTCAAGGGAACGTCTCGAATAAAATCCACATCAAACGCATGAATTCCGCCCAGATGATGACTTTTCTTCATCGATGCATCACGGGAAAAAAATCAGAAGTGCCGGTGCCCAACCCTCCTTGTTACTTAAACCATTATTTAGGAGCGCATGAGTTTATCGGGGGTCATGAACCCATGGTAGATGATCATTATATTGGTGTCATCACCTTGACCCAATTTCCCCACGAAAGTTACTCGGGCATATTGAATGTCCTGTCAACCCTGCCGTTTGAATACAGGTTTTCTTCACGCTTTCTGTTTTATGACCCAATAGATGCTTTAGGGATTGTTGATGAATACCAAGGCAAATATTTGGGCATGAAGTATTCCATTGGGCAAATGATCATGGGGGCTTTTGGTAAAGACCCACGTTTAAACCCTGATGCCGCCAATCGTTCGGTCCTGACTAAAATTGAAGAGACTAAAACAGCCCAGGAAGCTGTTGAGTTAGGACAAGTGAATTATGGTTATGCCACCTTTGTCGTGGTCATTTTTGACAGCAATAAGGCCGATTGCAAAAGGAAGATGGAGTATGTCAGGGATTTATTAAATAACAATTGGTTCCCCTGCATTATAGAGAAGATGAATGCGATCGAGGCTTTTCTGGGCTCTTTGCCTGGAGAAACTTTAAAGAATATCCGTAAGCCATTTATCAACACCCAGAACTTGGCCGACATGCTGCCTTTGACCGATGTTTGGACGGGTTTAGAATACAATCCTTGTCCGTATTACCCTAAAAATTCCCCACCGCTTTTTTACGCGGCAACCAATTCTACTACTCCATTTAGGTTCAATGTTCATGTCGGTGATGTGGGCCATACCTTGATACTTGGGCCGACAGGGGCAGGTAAATCGGTTTTATTGTCGCATATCGCCAATTCTGCTTTACGTTATGAAGGGGCCCAAATTTATATTTTTGATAAAGGGTATAGTCAGTATGTCTTGACCAATGCTGTTAATGGCGTGTTCTATGATATTTTTGGTGATGATAATGATCTGGCCTTTTGTCCTTTAAGCAATTTAGATAACTTGAACGAACAAAAATGGGCTTGCGGCTGGATAGAAGGGATAGTTTCCCTGCAAGGGGTTGCCATGAATCCAGCCCTTCGGGCTGCCATCGAGGTGGCTGTCCGTGATACCAGTAAATCCTCTTCGAAGACCTTGTCCGATTTTTATTTAAATCTTCAAAATGATGAAATCAAAGAAGCGATAAAACCGTTTGTTCAGGTCAAAGATGGGTATATGTCATCCCTCTTAGATGCCAAGGAAGATGGTTTTAAAAAGGGCAAATTCCAGACTTTTGAAATATCCAATTTGATGGGGCTGGACCACCGGTTAAGCACTCCGGTTTTACTTTATTTATTCCATAAAATCCAGTGTTCTTTAGACGGAAGACCGACTTTTATCATCATTGATGAAGGCTGGCTGATCATGCTGCATGAAACATTTATGAACTACTGGATAGAATTCTTAAGGACCATCAGGAAGAACAATGCCTGTGTGCTTTTAGCTACACAAAGCCTTTCGGATATTGTGAATTCACCTTATGTCAGTTTTATTAATGAGAGCTGCTTTACGAAGGTGTTTCTGCCTAATCCAGCGGCAAGAGAGGTTGATAATAAGAAATTTTATGAAGCTTTCGGCCTCAACGAACGCCAGATCCAAATCATCAGTGAGTCGGTACGTAAAAAACATTATTATGTGACCGCCCGGGATGTGGGGCACCGGTTAATTGACTTAGGGTTAAAAAATTTAGAGTTGGCCTTTTATGGCGCAGGAACTTCCCCTCAGGAAAGGAACAAGGTCAAAGAGTTGAAAAAAGACCATGGCGACAACTGGCCTGCCAAGTGGCTGGAAAGCAGGGGATTAAATATGGAAGCGCGGCAATGGTTAGCGGTGGGGGCAGAAGTTTTATGAAGAATTAGTATGAAACAAGGGAAGAAACACGAGAATTTCCCCTCCCCTTGAGGGAGGGGTTAGGGGAGGGGATAAGTGAGAGAAAGTATGAGAAAGATTGCCAGAAGACTAAGAATTAATGCTACGGAGGCAGAAAAATATCTTTGGTATATATTGCGATTAAAGAATTTGGGTTTTAAATTTCGTAGGCAGGCAGTTGTCGGACCGTATATAGTTGATTTTATTTGTTTTGAGAAGGGATTGATTGTAGAGGTAGACGGGGGGCAACATGCGAATAATAGGGCGGATCGCGAGAGGGATGTTTGGCTCAAATTGCGAGGATATAATGTTCTAAGATTTTGGAACAATGACGTATTAGGAAATAGGGGTGGGGTCATAGAAAAGATAGCCCAATATTTAAATCACCCCCTCCCTAACCCTCCCCTCAAGGGGGAGGGAATACATGTTACTAAAATTCGCTATAAGTAATAAGAATAGGAAGATTTAGATCATAAAATTCTTACAGAACCAGGGGGAAGAAATGATATTTGTTTTATGGATAGTACTGGTCCTCGCGGCTTTTCCGATTACTGTCAAAGCCCAGGACGTTGCCACGGAACACACTCAGCTTTTGAATAACATTGAGTTGATCACCGAGAACCTGCGTCAACTTCAAAGTTTGGAAAACCAGATAGAGATGATAAAAAACCAGGTGGAAGGGCTTAAATCTGTTGCGAATTATCAAAATAATTTTAATGACATAGATGCGTTAAGGAACAATTTAACAAATATGACGAATCAGGGTTCAGCGCTGTCAAGCCAGACCCAAAATATATTGACCCAAATGCAGCAAGAGATAAACAATTTGCCGGCTAACGGGACGATGGTTGATCGCGAGAATTCTATCGATCAAAGCACGGTCAATGTCCTTCAAAATTCATTAAATAGGGTCACACAGGAAAGGCAAAATTATCAGCAGGAAACAGACGCGGTCAATGCCTTGATGGCCAAGAATGACCAAGCCGTGGGGCAGACCCAGGCTTTGCAGACTTCCAATCAAATAGCAGCCCAAACCATCGCGCAAATGCAATCCACGCGTGAATTATTAAGTGAAAATATTGTGGTGCAAGCGGTGACGACCATGCGGGAAATTAAGGAGAGGCAGGATATGATCAATACCATCAATCAGATGGTCCAGCCTGATAATAGCGACAACAGTGTCAACATGGAGAATTAAGCATGAATTCAACGGTCATGACCATATTTACCCAGCTCACCAGTCAATACACCAACAGTATTGCAAACATCCATGCAGGAAGCATTGTCCTTGGTAAAGAATTATTTTATGCCATAGCACTGCTTTCCGTGGGCTTATTGGGCATCAACCGCCTGTTGAACAAAAATGTCGACATGGCGGGGGCGAACATAGAATTAATAAGGTGGTTGATGTATCTCAATGTTTTTTATTTATTGATGACCAATGATCAATTGTTACCTTTGATCATTAATTCATTCCAACAAGCAGGTGCTTATTTGGGAGCGCAAGCCAGTAGTACTTATGTCATGCCTACTCCAGCAGGCATCATTAACAATGGTTTTAATATTGCCTTAAAAATCATAGGTATAGGTTTGAAGCAGACCTTGCTGCTTAATTTCGGAATGACCCTTGTAACGGTGATCGCGGTGGTGGTTATTTTGTATTGTTTCGGCATGATAGCTGTTGAGCTTTTATTAATTCAAATTGGCAGCCAGATAATTTTAGCGGTGGGCATTTTCTTGCTGGCCTTTTCGGGTTTGGAATGGACCAGGGAGTACGCCATGCATTATGTAAATACAAATTTTCATATCGGGATCAAAATGCTCATCATGTATGTTTTGATCGGTATTGGTGCCGGGTTAACCAATAATTGGGCGCATACCATGGACAATATCCCTTTTAACCAGACACTGCAGTACAACTTCGCCATCGTCATGGCCACCTTTGTCTTTTATATGCTTTGTAAAAAGTTGCCGGAACAAGCAGCGGTTTATCTGACGGGGAGAATGTCAATTAATTATGAAGCCATTCCATCCTTGCCAGATGTGGTCAAAGGTTCGTTTTCAATGGGCAAGAAGGTTGGCGAGATAGCAACGGGAATAAAAGCTGGAATCCAAGGAGATGCCAAGGCCAATAGTGCTGCAAGACAGGCGGCAACAGCCAGTTTTACAGCCCAAGGTAAAACACCAACCCCTCAAGACATTCAAATGGAATCGGTCAAAACTCTCGGGGAAGCCAGAAAAGCAATGAAACAAGCGGATTGGGACAAGGTCGTTGACGCAACCCAAGATGGAAAGGTCGCCAAAAGCATTTTAGACAGTATTCCAAAGTCTGAAGACGATGCTAAGACAGATGGTATAGGACATTCATGATATGAATTCAAAAATTACAGACCCTTATATTAGAGCCAGAAAAGAATACGATGAGATTACACATAATATCAATGCGTCAAAGCAAAATTGGCAGAGGATTGCTTTTGTGTTAGGGCTGGCTCTGATTGCCAGTATTGCGAGCAATATTTTTACCATCAACAAGGCGCATGTCGTTCCTTACGTTGTCCAGGTAGACAATTTAGGCAGGGCTTTGGCAACGGGGGAAGCAAAAGAGTTGCCGTTAAATGATGTAAGGATAATCAAAGCATTTGTGTACCAGTATATTGATATGGCCCGTTCTGTCATATCGGACCCGGAAAGCTTAAGAAAGAATTTAGCCCAAGTTTATCAAGATTCCATCAAATCCGTACAGAGTAACTTCTTGGATGTGTATTACAAGGACAACAACCCTTTTGATTACGCACAAAATAAGGGTACGCGGCATATCGAGTTTTTAGTTTTTTTAAAAGAAGCGGAAAACACCTATTCAGTTGAATGGCGGGAAATAGAACGTAATTACGACAATCAAGTTTTAGCAGAAGTCCATTACAAAGCTTTGATTTCTGTCATTCAAATACCACATACCAATGAAGATCAATACAGGGAAAATCCCTTAAATCCATTTGGTTTGTATGTAACTTCATTATCGTGGGCGAAATTAATGTAAATTCATTTTGTCATCCCCGAATGTTTTTATCGGGGATCCAGGGGTTGCACAATCTCTGGATTCCCGACAGAAGCATTCAGGAATGACATTAGAAAAGTGGAGAGTAAACATGAAAAATAAAATTAATTTCTTAATAATCATGAGCTTGACCCTAAACGGCTGTGCCAGTGTTTCTGATAAACCTGACATAAGAAACGATCAGCCCTTGATTCAAATACCCATCAATGAGCCGGCGCCTCAAATAGATTCAAAGAATAGTCAGGACAATGGCTTTGAAGATATCAGCTTATCTTCTCAAAAAAGGCTGCAGGTGCTGACAAATAAAATGGAAATTGATAAACAAACAGATAATTATGTCAACAACGGCCAGGCAGATGTGATTTCCAGGCCTGATGGGACAATATTGTATCCCTATGGGTTAGCGGAAGTTAATTTAACGGCTAAGAAGATGATGTACAGCAAGATAGTTTTGCAGGAAGGGGAAAAAATAATGAGTGCCGCTGCTGGAGACACTACCCGATGGAATATCTTGCCTAATTATATAGGGAGCACTACGTCATATACACCTGTTGTTTTAGTCAAACCATTCATGGGAGGTTTACAAACAAGCTTATCTATTATTACCGATAAGCGTGATTATGATATCACTATTCAGTCAGTGGATTCCGGTGACTATATGCCCCGTATCGGTTTTTATTATCCCCAGGACAAGGCTGACGCGATCAATGTTGGGCTGCCTCCGGATAAAATCGAGAATAATGAAAGTTTGCAGCCGAAGATCAACATTGAGAATATTAAATACGATTATCACGTCAGGGGAGATCGTAATCTTAGCTGGTATCCGTCGAGTGTCTTTGAAGACGGCAATAAGGTTTTTATCAGGATGCCGGACCATGTGGACCATTCCCAGCTGCCGATTTTTATGACGATGGACCGCAGTGGCCAGACCGAAGTTGTCAACTACCGTTATTATAAGCCCTACTATGTCGTCGATACAATTTTTGACCAAGGCTTGTTGATTTTAGGGACAGATAAGTACAGGCAAATGATTAAATTAACGAGGGTTTAATATGTTTAATTTAAAGCCCCTTAAAATTGTCCAAACCAATCGGCTGCCATTTTTAATGGGGATCATTGTTCTTTTGTTCGTGATAGGTATGTTTATGTATAAGACCCAAAGGAACCAGAAAGTCAATATTGTACAAAATAAGCCCCGGCAGTCGCTCGACATCTCGCCTAAGGCGGTGGAAGCAAGCTGGTTTAACGATGAGAAATTCAGGAATATAAAAATTTCAGGTGGATCCATCTTGCACAAGCCCTCAGCCAAAGAGATTGAAAATCAAATGATTTCAAATCAGGAGCTTGATTTAAAAAAACAGGAAATAGAAGATGAGTATTCAACTGAGCTTGAAATCAAAAAGATCGATGACAAGAATAAGATCGAAGAAAAAAAGCTCGAATTAGAAGCCATGAAATCGCCTTTGAGCATAGATATACCGCCTCCACCAGGCACCCCGGCCGCTACTAAAGGTAAACAAACGGGCAAAGATGATTTATCAGGCGGATTAAATGAAATCATGAGCATGGTCAAATCTATTACAGGTGCCAAGATATCGTCCCTTCCAGGGCTGGTGGGACAATTAGGAGCAGGCGTCAATAATCAAGATGGAAAAGAGGCTTTTTTAAAGAAAGATGATTTAGATGACGACTATTTAGAAAAAGCTAAAAAGAAACCACGATCTTCGTTTGAAGTAAAAGCAGGCAGCTATATTCCCGCAGCATTGATTACCGGGATCAATTCAGACTTACCGGGGAGTGTTAATGCCCAGGTCACAGAAAATGTTTACGATACGGTGACAGGTAATTATCTTTTGATCCCTCAAGGTGCCAAACTCGTCGGAGAATATAACAGCAATTTAAGCTTTGGCCAGATGCGGGTCCAGGTGGTATGGAACAGGATCATATTTCCGGACGGCAAGAATCTCGATCTTGAGAAAATGCAAGGGGTGGATATCGCCGGGTTTACGGGGCTTCATGATAAGGTGGACAATCATTATTTACGCATTTATGGTAACGCGGTTTTACTGAGTTTGATGGGGGCGGGATATGACATTTTGAATCAAAAGGCAGAACAGTCGACCGATCCCAGAGAGGCCGTCGCGGCAAGCGTTGGCCAAAAATTATCGGATGTCAGCGGGCAGGCGCTTGAGAAGAACATGGATGTGCAACCGACGGTCATTATTGATCCGGGATATAAATTCAAGATTTTTGTCATGAAAGACATGGTTTTGGAGAATATTAAAGATGCTCAGGGAACACTCTCGTACGCAGAATAAATTAAAAGAAGATCTGGGAGAGCTTGTTTTATCAGCGCTTACGGATCAAGAAGTTTATGAAGTATTACTTAATCCTGACGGGATCTTGTGGGTTGATGGCCCCCGGGGAAAACGTGAATATGGGATGATGACGGCATTGGCCGCTAAAAATCTGATCAATACTGTGGCCAGTGTTGCGGATGAAACAGTCACTCCTAAGAGTCCCTGTTTTTCAGGGGAACTGTGGGTTGAAATCGATGAGGATTTTAAATTGTTCCGGTTCCAGGCCTTTATCCCGCCGGTAGTGACCTATCCTGCCTTTGCGATCAGGAAGCGGGCCAGTCAGGTGATTCCTTTGGCAGATTATGTTAAAGATGAAATTCTGACTGAAGCCCAAGAGAATGTCATCAAAGAATCTGTTGAGCAAAGAAAGTCCATCCTGGTGATCGGAGGGACACAATCGGGCAAGACGACATTTTGTAACGCGATTTTGGATTGCATTGCCAAGACCCATCCCCAGGACAGGGTAATCATTATCGAAGATACCCAGGAACTCAAATGTAGCGTCAAAGACTCTGTAACAATGCGAGCCTCCACGGCAAGAACCATGAATGATTTGATATTTGATTCAATGCGCATCAGGCCTGATCGGATTATTATTGGGGAAGTGCGCGGTAAAGAGGCCTATTCTTTAATCAAGGCTTGGAATACGGGACATCCCGGTGGTGTTAGCACGATCCACGCTAATTCTGCTCAAAGCGGGCTTTTAAGATTGGAACAATTAATTACAGAAGCAGGAGTAGCTCCTGTGCCCCAAGCCATCGCAGAAGCGGTCAATCTGCTCGTTTTTATCCAGAAGACTAATATGGGCAAAAAGGGAAGGCAGGTGACTTCGATGTTGAAATTGATCGGATACGATAAAAAAGAGGGATATTTAACCCAAAGGATGGGAATATGAAAAAACCGACTATATTGATCGTTGATGATGAAAAGGATTTTTCTAGCACATTAGTGGAATTTCTTTCCGAGCGGTTTAATGCCAATGTTTTAGTCCGGGAAAACGCAATGGAAGCAATCGAAGTCTTAAATCAAGTGCAGGTGGATGTATTATTCCAAGACATGATCATGCCTGGCCCCAGCGGAGAGCAGGTCATTGATCACATAAAGAACTTAAAACGCATCAATGAGATGATTGTTTTTATCATTAGTAAATGGAACGATGAGGCCTACACTTTTAAATTTGAAAACCTGGGTGTGAAATACATCCCTAAACCCATAAGCCTGATAACCACCCAAAAAGTATTAATTGAGGAATTTGAAATATGTGGAGGTTTTGATTACAAGAAAAAGTCCTCCTGCCTTTAGCTGCTTTTGGCTTTCTTTATAATTATTTTATGCTATAATTACCCTTTCATGGATTTAAAGCACGCGTTTATCCTATTGTCTAACAGTGATTAGAGAGAAAGGTCTTTTTTCATGTCAGCGCTAAAACCATTCGCGGCAGTTTTTTATAATAAGGAAAAGGTTGAGAATTTTTCTAATGTTTTTTGCCCGCCTTACGATGTTATTTCCAAGGACCAACAGGAAAACTATTACAAACAAGACCCTTATAATTTTATCCGTTTAGAACTGGCTAAAGAGACCCTCAAGGATGGCCCCAAAGACAATAAGTATACGCGGGCCCGTAAAACCTATGAAGAATGGCTTAAAAAAGGCATATTAAAGCAGGATGACGCACCGTGCATTTATTTTTATAAGCAGGATTATAAGTACCAGGGTCAAAAGTATACCCGTACAGGTTTTTTGGGACTTTTGAAGCTGGGCGAAGATTCCGGTGTGCGTATTTTACCGCATGAACACACCCATGCCGCGGCCAAAACTGACCGGATGACTCTATGGAGTACTTTGAAAAGCAATCTAAGCCCCATTTTTGTGGGTTACGCAGATAAGGCAGGGAAGATTGAAAGGATTTTTTTTAAAGAATTGGCAAGCCAAAAGCCGTTTTTAGAAACTGTTGACCACGACAAGGTCAAACATACTCTCTGGAGGCTCGTGGACCCTCAAAAGATCCAGGAAGTTGTCAATGTTATTGACGGACAGAATTTATTTATTTGTGATGGGCATCACCGCTTTGAAGTGGCCAATCAAATCCGCAGGGAAGCTTTAAAGAAAGCCAAAAAAAGCACAGGTGAGGAATCTTATAATTTTGTGATGACCTATTTTACCAACATGGATTCCAAGGACCTGCAGATATTTCCGATACACCGGATCGTCAAGAAGTTTCCCATCAGTGTTAATCTTTTAGAACAGTATTTTCGTATTGATAAAATTAAAACAAAGGTTGATTGGCTGGTTTTACTGGCCCGTGCCGGTCAAAATGAGCATGCTTTTGGTTTGTATAATAAACAAGGCATGTTTTTGCTGCGTTTAAAGAACAAAATACTCATTGATAAAATGGTCAAGGAAGGTTCTAAGGAATACCGCAGCCTGGATGCCGCCATTTTAAAGGCTTTTATTTTAGACCAAGTGGGTGTGGCCAGTGAAGATATTGTTTATTCCAAAGATCCAGAAGAAGTCATGCAAGCGGTCAATGAAGGTAATGCTGAGGCTGGTTTTATCCTTAATCCCGTCCAGGTGGGGGAACTGCGTTCCATCGCCCTTAATGACGAGCGCATGCCGCCTAAGACTACTTATTTTTATCCCAAGGTGCTGTCGGGATTGACGATGTATAAGATGGATTAATGGCTGATATGTCCCTATTCGGAAAATCGAATTATACTTTTATTAAGGTCAAGCGTAAGGAGATCCCTGCCGGGGTGTGGACCAAATGCCCTGGGTGCGAATCACCTGCTTATTCCAAAGAATTAAAGAATAATCTTAACGTATGTCCCAAATGCGGTTTTCATTTAGGTCTAAATGCCCGTGAGCGTATTGATCATTTAATTGACGAAGGGACTTTTGTTGAGCATGATGCGGAAATGGTCTCTGCTGACCCTTTAAAATTCCAAGGCCCGAAATCCTATAAGGAAAAACTGAAGACCGACCAGGAATTAACTGACCTAAAAGATGCTGTTATCACCGGTCATGGTGATATTGAAGGTAAGAAAGCAGTGATTGCGGTGACAGATTCCCGTTTTATTATGGGATCCATGGGTTCGGTTGTTGGAGAAAAGATAACCCGCATCATCGAATATGCTACCAAAGAAAAATTACCTGTGGTCATTATTTCAGCTTCAGGTGGTGGAGCACGCATGTATGAAGGGGCCATTTCCTTGATGCAGATGGCCAAGACTTGCGCTGCCCTGCAGAGGCACTCTGAAGCAGGATTGCTATACGTTTCAGTTTTGACAAATCCCACC
>Ga0206825_1048_pt1 | contig 15800 bp, 8 predicted proteins | sample Alteio_BWOrgCont_79_FD_152875 | JGI IMG/M metagenome (GOLD analysis project Ga0206825, IMG submission 152875) | Enriched cells from forest soil in Barre Woods Harvard Forest LTER site, Petersham, Massachusetts, United States -... | ecosystem: Environmental > Terrestrial > Soil > Temperate forest > O...
CCCCTCCGAGGAAAACAATATTACTGCTTCACTAAAGAAAATATTCCCGAATGCCAAATTGATCAGCTCCTGTAACTGACCACGAGGTATTGGGATTTCACTAAATACCAAGCCATCAACAGTACCCATTTCTTTACGTTGTGAGCCTACTATCTTTAAGTCCATGGCTTTAAAATCTGGCGGAACTGCTTTGTCCGTACCATTCTCACTGATATCGGGCCTTTGAATCCTCATCGCCGCATTAACTTCTTTAGGTCCCTTGCTATTCTTAATCACAAAATCCGTATGAAATTCAAATAATCGGCCGCTTTCCCCTGACTTCATGGCAGCATCAAGAGCTAAAGGATTATTTGTAATGTCAGGGGTTGCAGCCATCGCCTCGTTTATACCACCAGAAAAATATTTCCTGGACATTGTTTTGCCATTTGACCCATTAACATCTTCCCTAATAAAATCAAACACGCCCATCTTATAGGCCTTAAGATATTCTTCATAAATTTGTTGTTTGACTGTCGGGTCATTTAAATTGATACCTTTAATTTTAGATTTATTGGCATACACTTGATTAAGCAGGGCCTGTTTGAGGCTTTTCTTGTACCAGCTGGAAAGGATGATGGAGTTGAAAATTTGGCGGAGATTGGCAAAATTCTTGCCTGTGTTGACTTCTTTTTCTAGTTGAGGAAGGATGATTGCCTTAATAATCTGACTTGCTAAGGCATGAGGGTTGTTTACCCCTCCCCTGACCCCTCCCACAAGGGGAGGGGAATTGCGTTTTTGTAAGGCCAGGTAATCTTCTTCCAGCATTACTTTTAAATGGCTGTCGACGACAAAGGCGGTTTGGTTGTGTTCGAAGACCTTTGCCCGGTCGGCCATGATCCAGACCTTATTGAATGTATTGACTGGTATCTGGGTCGTTCCGTACATTTCCTGGGCTTTGGTGTAGACATTGTCCCAAAATGTTTTGCCCAATTGCTTTTCAGGATAAATGAGTGACGCGGTGATTTGTTTTAATATGTAGTCCTGCTCTAAAAGATCACGGCCCATGTCGGTTTGGCCTAAGGCTTGCGGGACCATCCTGGTTTTTTCATAGGGACTTAGGTTGACCCATACATCTTTATCAGGTATGGCTAAACTAGCCAGGAAATACTTGATCAACTTTTCACCTTCTTTTTTCAAAGGTCCACCGGAGATCTTGTCCTGGCCGACATCTACAATAAAATCGAATAAAAATGGATTATCTTTGTGGACAGTCAAACCTTTGATGATGACAGGCTGATAGGCCGGACTCAAATTGACCATGGTGCCTGGGGCTGGCAAGCCTAAAACAAAAGCGGAAGCTTTAGGTATTGGACTTAAGGTGGTTAGAAAAAAACAAATAATAACGGTTAAGGTTAGAAGACTTTTCAACATGGACCTCCTTGAGAAGAACTAATTCCCGCTTCAGAATAACATATATCCCGGACCTGTCAATCACCCCATTCTTTTGGCGAAACGACGGATGCTAAAGACGATGACCAAAATAGCCATCAGGAGCAAGGGCCAGACCTGGTCGATCAAATCAAAAAAACCTAAACCCTTAAGAATGATCCCCCTGACGATTTTTAAGAAATATGTCATGGGAATAAAATAACTGATGTCCCGCACCCATACAGGCATGGCTCCTGTCGGAAAAATAAATCCTGAAAGCAAAATGGATGGCATGGCGAAAAACATGACTATTTGGGATGCCTGCTGCTGGTTGTCTGCCACCGTCGATGCCCATAAACCTATCCCCAGGCAGACAATCAAAAAAACCAGGGTCAATGCAAAAAGGGTCATGATATTGCCATGAATAGGGACAACGAAAAGAAAATGCATTGTTGTAATAATACTGGTAGCAATAAACATACCAATGACGATATAAGGGATAATTTTACCTAAGATCAACTGATAAGGCTTGATTGGAGTCACCAAAAGCTGCTCGATATTTCCCCTTTCCTTTTCACGCACAATGGCCGTGGCTGTCATCATGGGGATCAAAAATTGCAATACCAGGCCAATCAGCCCAGGGAGCATAAAATAGGTGCTTTTAAGGTCTGGGTTATACCAAAGCCGCGGACGGAAATCGATGGGCAAAACCTGTACCGGGATTAATTTTTCATTTTGCATAAAAGCGTTAATAATAGCCTGACTGGAATTAAGCGCCACATTAGCTGGGGTTGAATCTGTCCCGTCAATAAGAAGCTGGACCTGGGCCATTTTCTTTTTGATCAAATTGGCGCTAAAATCCGGCGGGATCACCAGCGCTGACTGGGCAAGGCCACGGTCCAAAGCTGAATAAACCTGCGGCAAGGATATGGCCTGGGATTTGACTATAAAATAATCACTTTGAGTAAAGGCATTGACCAGGCGACGGCTCAAATAACTGCGGTCCTGGTCGTACACATAGGTGGGCAGGTGCTTAACATCGGTATTAATACCATAGCCATATATCATCAACTGCATCATTGGCATAATGATAATCAATAACAATGTCCGCCGGTCACGCGAAACCTGGATAAATTCTTTACGGGCAATGGCCCAGATGCTACGCATCAGTCCTCTTTCTTTTTCGAGTCTAGGTCGGAAAATACATCTTCCAAAGAGGCAGGGATGGGTTTAATAGAAGTGATGATGATCCCTTCCTTGCCCGCAGCAGCCCTCACGCGCGCCTCAACTGCTTTCAGGTCGCTCACGTTTAAATTTAAAGTAGTCCCGTATACGGTGACACCGCGCACTCCTTCTAATTTTAAAAATAAACGGGATGCCTTCATCAAAGGCTGGCAAGTCACTTCCAGGATTTGGTCGTGCAACTGCTGCCTTAAGCTCGCCGGCTGGCCTATTTTCAACAATTTTCCATCGCTGATAAAGGCAATGGTGTTGCAGCGCTCAGCCTCTTCCATATAATGGGTGGTGACAAACAAGGACGTGCCGCTTTCAGCCAGTTGATATAAAAGTTCCCAAATGGCCCGGCGGGACAAAGGGTCAAGCCCGGCAGTAGGTTCATCCAAAAAAATGATCTTAGGCTTGTGTAAAATGGCATTGGCAATGGCCAACTTTTGTTTCATCCCTCCTGAAAGGTCACCGGCCAGACGCTCCTGAAAACGGTCCAAACCTGTCAACGCTAAAACTTCCTTAATGCGCTCGTGTAAACCAGCACCTTCAAGGCCGTAAATCTGGCCATAAAAAACAAGATTTTCAGCGACGTTCAAATCCGAATAAAGGCTGAAGCGCTGGGAAACATACCCGATGACAGTTTTGATCTGCTCCGGCTGGGTCTGCACGTCGAAGCCTCCCACCTTCCCGTTACCGCTGGTGGGGGCTAAAATGCCGCAGAGCATGCGGATGGTGGTGCTTTTACCAGCTCCATTAGCACCCAAAAAACCAAAAATGGCCCCGTAAGGGATTTCGAAAGACACTTCGTCAACAGCGGTGAATTTTCCAAACCTTTTAGTTAATTTATCGGCGCTGATGGCGATGTCTGACATAAAAAATCCCCCTTCCCTAACCCCTCCCGCCGGGGGAGGGGAATAATGTGCTTCACTCAAATTTCACATCCGCCGCAACACCTGCGTGGAGATTTTCATTGGCATCATCAACAGCAATCTTAACAGCGAACGTTTGGGTGACGCGTTCTTCAGGGGTCTGCACATTACGCGGGGTAAATTCAGCCTTATCCGCAATAAAACTCACATGGCCTTTATACGTTTTACCGCTCCCATCCACCGAAATACCCGCCGCCTGATTAATACTCAAATGATGCATCAGGTCTTCAGACACAAAAATCTTGACCCACTGGTCATACGGGTCCCCTATAACCACCACCCCGCCGCCAGCGGGAATGATTTCACCTGTTTCGGCACTTTTGACCAAAACAACACCATTCAAAGGAGAAATAACTTCCTGGTCCTCCACCGCTAATTGAGCATTTTCTAAGGACTGCTGGTTAGCACCGCCATTATTATAAAGGACTTTGAGACGTGCGTAATCTTTCTTATTTTGTTCAAAACGGTCAAAGGTCGCCAATAATTGCCCCTTTTTGACCATATCACCTTCCTTGACACTTAAGGTTGTCAATCGTCCTGCTGCCTTGGCACCCAGTACATGCTCAGTCATCTCCATGGTCCCGGAAAAAACCATATGTTTAAAATCTGGTTTGCCAGAACAGCCGCCAATAAAAATAATTGCCATTAAAACCATTAAAAATCTCACAGATAATCTCCCTTTTTAACAAGCGTCCTTAATCGTCCCTGGGCATGAAGTAAATCGATGTGCGCCATTAACCACGAAGCCTCGGCCTGATTGTATTGGTCCTCAGCTATTGCCAAGTCCGCCTTGGCCTGCATCAATTCTAAAACCGTGTTACTGCCTATCTCTTGGGCATGAAAAGCAAGGCGTAAAGATTTTTGGGCGGTCTGGAGCTCTTGGGCTTGGGCCTGCCTTAAATACTCAGTCTCCACAATGGCAGCGCGGGCCTTGGCAATATTCACTTGCTGCTGTTGGGCAGCATCCAACAAATTTGCCTGTGCTTCTTTGATTGCCCCTTTAACTTCCTTGAGTTTGGCCTGCTGAGCCCCGCCTTCCCAAATAGGGACCGAGACAGCAACACCAACGGCGTAGGTATTGCTCCCACGGTCGAAGGAAGCTCCCGCACGACCGTAATCAGCAGTACCGGAAACCTTCGGTAAAAAATCCGCGTAAGCAGCCTTTTGATCGGCCTTGCGTGCCTCTAGCTGGGAGGCAGCCAATACCATATCTGCATTGGTCGCGTGGTCAAAATTAGTGACTGTATTTTTCTCCAATATTTTCTGCAGGACTTTATCCTCTAGGAACAGCAACGGTTCATCCAAAGGCATCTGCAAGGCAGCTTCCAAATCCATACGCGCATCTTCTGCCTGAAGAACAGCCTGGCTATATAAATATTTGGTTTGATCCAATGCTGATTTTAATTTATTTGTATCCAATGAAGTTCCAGTTCCTTCTGTATATTGGTCCTGGCTTAATTGATAGGACATCTGGTCACGGTCCAAAAGGGTCTTTATAAGCTTGACCGTCTCTTCCTTACGCTGGGCATCAATAAAAAGAGTTGCGACCAGCGCCAGGACATCTTCACGGGTCTTTTCCAATTCTGCCTCGGAAAGATTTTCGCCCTTTTTAGCCGCCTGAAATCTTTCGAAAGCTGAAGGGTCAAAAAGTGCTAACGTCACACGGGGACGTGCGTTAAAAGCATTAAAAGGCCCTAAATGAGGCCCTACACCGGGAAATTGTATGCCCTCGGAACGCAAATCAACGGTCTGACGTTCTTCGCTGACAATCCCCTCTAGATGGGGCATCAAATCAGATTGCGCCTCAGAGATACGGGCAATGGCTTGGTTCAGCCTGGCATTGGCCATCAACACCTGAAGATTAATAGAATCTACTTTCTTCAGCGCATCTCCCAGTGTCAAACAAAAAGACGCATGGGTATTTCGTGCTGACCCATTTAAAATAAAAAATACTAAAAGAATTACAATCTTGTATTTCTTCATAACCTTTATTCTATCGTCTTGAAACGGATAATTCAACATGTTATGATGAGTCATGCTTTGGCTTAGGAAAATTATTTTCTATATTTTTGCGCTCATCTATTTAATTTTATGCCCCCTGCTCGTTGCCCGCATGCTGGGGTTTGTCATTAACCCATTAACGCACCGCTTGGTTAAGACCGGATTAGTTTGGGTTTCGACCAACCCTCCGGACGCATCCGTTTACATTGACGGCCGCCTTGCCCACCAAAAAACACCGACAGCACTTAGGGACCTGCCACCGGGAAAACACTTTATCCGCATCGAACATAGCGGCTACAAAGATTGGGAACAGAATATCCCCATCATTGGAAAAAAAGCCACTGTGCTGGCTAATATCCTGCTCATCCCTGAAGAATGGCCTATCACAAGAATTTCTGATCAATCTTACCAGAACATTGTCCTTGCTGCCGATGATATTTTAATCGCCACCAACCCTGTACTTAAAAATATTGATATCTTCCACACCACCCAGGGCATTGAAGAAAACTTCAAAGAGGAAATTGTCTACGAAAGAAAGCCTCTATTTTCCAAAAATTCCATTTACGCAAACGGAAATTTGGTACGCTTGCTAAATGCGCCTAAAAGCCCTTTTATTTTACTGGAAGTAAGCATCAAAGATAAACATAGGTTCTTATGGGTCAACTTAAAAGAAAACCCGCCGCTCATTGAAGACATTAGCGACCTTTTACCTGAAATCCCAACCCGTATCACCTGGGTCAATTCTGATAATGACAATATTTTTGCCTTCTACCCTGCTAACATATACCGTATCAATATCAAAGACAAAGCCATTTTCCCCCAGTCCCCTGTGAACTTACCCTTAAGCTTAGACACACAGCCACAAAACCTGCCTCAAGCAAAATTTCTTATCAATGACAAGAACGATCTGCTCATCCGGGAGGGACGGTGGATAAAACTTTACACTAAAGAAGATTATAACGACCCTCAAGCCTATAACATAGCCAAATCCAGACCATCAACTAACATGTATTTCGAAGAAAAAAATGGAGAACTTTTTTATTTGGATGATGCTACCATGTCTTTATTTGCGGTCCAAATCTTACCATACCATCCGATCTTGAACATTCCTATACCCGATGCGATAAGGATTAAACTCCCAAACAAAGATTCTATTCTATGAAATTTCATTATTCAAAAGAAAACCTAAAACCACGACAAGCGAAACTGCAAAGAATACTGGAAATACTGCCAGGTGCATGCAGCTGGGGCTCCTTGCTTGGGCTCATATTCCTTTCGATCTTTTTTCCTTTTGGGGCAGCCACTCTTATTGTGGCATTCTACCTTTCATGGATCATGAGGGTTTTGTACTCCACTTTTTTTCTGGTGCTTTCCTACCTGCAGTTAAACATTGAAGAAAATACTGACTGGATAAGCCGCATTGATGGAATCCGCCACTTACCCATTTATTTAAATGAAAACAGGTCAAAAAAATTTGGCAGCGATTGGCGCCAGGCCATCTCACATAAGGTACACCTAGACCAATTGGACAAGCTCATGGCCAGCAAAAACTTGCCGCCAGTGCCTGAAGACATTTACCATTTGATCATATTTCCTGTTATCAAGGAAGGCCGGGATATATTGGAACCTGCTATTGAAGCCATCAAGCGGCAGGAATTCCGACTCAAACAGATGGTCATAATTTTTGCACTTGAAGAACGCGCCCTGCCGCCGGTCCAGGATGCCGTCAACCAACTGCAGGAAAAATATAAAAATATTTTCTTTGCCTGTATCACCGTTGTCCATCCTGCTGTTGTCCCCGGAGAAGCGAGGGTCAAAGGGGCCAATGCCAGCTGTGCTGCCCGTCAAGCCGCGGTATTCTTTCAAAACCATCAGATACCCTTTGAAAATGTGATCATTTCCTGTTTTGATGCAGACACTGTTGTCAGCCCCCATTATTTTTCCTGCCTGACCTATCACTTCATGGTCTGCCCTGAGCGTCTACGGGCCAGTTTCCAACCCATTCCGGTCTATCATAACAATATATGGCAAGTCCCCGGGTTCGCCCGTGTCGTTGAAACGGGATCATCATTTTACCAGCTCATTGAAGCCACCAACCCGGAAAAATTAGTCACCTTTTCAAGCCACAGCATGAGCTTCAAGGCCCTGGTTGACGTGGATTACTGGCCTGTGGACATGATCTCAGATGACTCTGCTATTTTCTGGAAAGCCTATATCCATTATGACGGCCAATACAAGGTTATCCCCATGTATGTCACTTTGTCCATGGATGTAGTCTCTGCGGATAATTGGTGGCAGACGGCCAAAAGTGTTTATAAACAAAAACAGCGCTGGGCCTGGGGGGTCGAAAATTTCCCGATTGTGATGCGAGCTTTCCTTGAATCAACAAAGATCCCTTTGTATGAACGCCTGCGGCTGGGCTTTAAATTGTTTGAAGGGCATCTCTCCTGGGCCACTTCAGGATTTATCCTCTCGATCATCGGCTGGCTGCCCATCATTTTTGCCAGACGGGAATTTGCCTCATCAGTCGTATATTACAATGTGCCTGAGATTGCCAACACCATCTTTGCCTTAGGGTTCCTGGCCATCTGTGTCACCATTGTGCTATCCTTATTTCTTTTGCCTAAAACAAAAATTCGTTACCGCTGGTTGATTAAGTTAGGCCATGCCATTGAATGGATGATGGTACCCTTTATCCTGGTGGTCTTCAGCGCCCTGCCTGCCCTGCACGCCCAAACCCGTTTGATGCTAGGTCGTTACCTGGAATTTTGGGTGACAGACAAACACCGCGCCAAGGGATGATAAGCTAATTTGGATGAAATTATTATAATTGGATCTCTCCGTAGAGACGCCATTTATGGCGTCTCTAAAAAAATTCCAATGAATTAGGCCTTGGATGAGAAGAATGTACGAAGAGATTAAAGAATCTTTATAAGAGACGCCATAAATGGCGTCTCTACGATAGCATTGGGACAAAGGATTTAAATTTTTCTTTTAACCATTAGCAGTTTTGACAGAATTTTGAAGCTGTGAGAATATCGGGACACTGTTGGCAGGCCTGATATCAATAATAATGGGGACTAACCCATCAATCTTGATATTTTCCAAATCCTGCTGGCTGATGGGCAAAGGAACTCCTTTGCCATCGCGCTTGATTTGTAAGCGCAAATGGGCGGCATTAAAGTCGATACCACCGTAGCCAGGTTTAGCAGCACTTGCCACAGGTTTTTCTGCGGGTTCAACGTAACTACCGGGTATAAAAACTTCTGCCCCCGCGTCCACTTGCCTGCGGCCTCCATAGGACCCCTGATATGGAACATCTGCACGGTGGCTCGGCATTTGATTAACTTGTACGCGCAACAATCCGTTCTGCTCTGTCCCTATAATAGTAAGGCTCGCATGTGAAGGGATAAAATACGAATCCCTGCCAGTTACTTGTTCCCTTCTAGCCCTTACATCATGCGCAAGGGTAGATTGCCTTCCAAGGGTTAAGCTTGAATCAGAAGGTATCCAAAACGCTGTTGAAGACACTGCTTTAGGTAAACCATAGGCAACATTAAAGGGAGTAGTTGCAAGTTGATCAACCTTAACCTCCACATACACTGTCCCATTTGGCAATCTTTTCTCCATCAAAGGAGTAATTAGTGAACCATGCGGGATCCAACTAGAATCCTTCTCTTCTATTGCCCCTTGTCTTGCTGGTATATTATGTGTCACTTCGAGCTTTTCACCGAAGTTATGTGTTGTTAATGACTCTGCCCGAAATGCTGTTGTATCAAAAGGCATCCAAACTTCCATGCCCTGCCTTGCTTTCTTTAAGCCGCCAGTGGCTCCGGTAGTAACAAAGGCAAGCTCTTCAATCTTTACTCTTACAAACAAATTTCCGGCAATCTCTTTTGTCTCTGAGACAATGAGCTTTGAGCCTTCGGGTATCCAATCTGAATTCCTATCTATTATTCTTGTGTCCCGTCCTCTCCAATTATGTGCCAGCACCATCTTACTGCCAATCTCATGTTCCCCTAGTGTTACATGTTGCTCTTTCAATGTTCCGATATCATTGTTAATCGGTAGCCAGGCTTCGGTCACTTGACCTTGTTTTTGTTCTATTTTCTTAACACCATATGCAGCTCCCAATGTCGTGTGGGCAATTTCATTAACTGCTACCTTTACAAGATCGCCTCTTTGATCTAAGACAGTAAGCTGTGAGCCGGCAGGGATCCAAATCTTATTATCCCCGATGATCTCTTCCCTTGCCGCCACCTTACGCGCCAATTGAAGCTCTTTGCCGATGTGGGGAGCCATAGCCGTCATCGCCGCGTTAGCTGGTCCTTGTACATACCCCCTAGTTGGTATTCTCAAGTATATGGGCATAGATCCAACCCTACCAGCTAACGGTGTATTTTCAGATAATTGCTCAATGGGTAAAAATTGCATTGTACCTGCAGGAGCAAATACGCGGCCTTGATTTACCTGACGAAGTCGGCTTACTGAAATTCCTGCTCTTCTTGCAATCGCGGCAAGGGTCTCTCCTTGTTCAATTTCAACAGGCACGGCTCTCATCGCATCATTGGAAAAAATGACTTCCGCATTTTTCCTCATTACACCCTGTATATACCTTCGACGGGCGCCAGCCTCTTGAGCAGAAGCTGCAGAAGTCATCGCTGGGTCAATATATGGTATTATTAAAGAGGTAGGCTGTCCAAAAGCCCTATATTCCAGTGGCAAATCTTCAGATACAGTCGAAATCGGCATAAATTTCAACTCTACAGATATTCCTGAAACCACAGATCGACCTGAGTTTGCTGCCCGGACTTGAGCTACTGTAAGATAAGTCCTTCGGGCAAATTCTTTAAGGGTTTCTCCTTCCTTAAGTTCCACAGTCGAAGTCGTAGGTTTTGGCCTATCTTTGTTTCTTTCATGTATGATCAAAAGAGCTCCGCTCATCGATTGATTATTTGCTTGTTTTTCTAATACGGAAGCCTCATTAACTTCTGCGGCCCTCACCTGGGTATAGTCGTCTTGACCATCCGCTATTTGTACCTGCGCCTGCTCGAGGGCTTGAGCGGAATCTGTTGTCTTAATAGGATTACGCCCTAATTCTTGTTGGGCCATGGCATAGTCCCCTGTCCCGCCGGAGAAATACTTCCTGGGGATCATTTCATTGGTATACTTATCCATATCTTCTTTAATAAAATTAAAAACACCTTTCTTATATGCTTTTAAATATTGTCGATAAATTTGTTCATTGGTTTTAGGGTCTTGGTCAACGCCTTTGACTTTAGACCTATTGGCATAAATCCTGCTTAATAATGATTCCTTTAAAGCTCTTTTATACCAGGCTGCCAATAACATGCCGCTATAGACCTGCCTTAAGGCCGCAAAATTCTTTCCCTCATTGACTTCGCGTTCTAATGCTGGAAGGACGATTTGGCGGATGATTTGGGAGCTTAGGGTATGAATGTTGTTCTTGTTGTGGATTCCCGCTTGCGCGGGAATGACAGTAGAGGTAATTCCAGAATGTTTTTGCAGGGACAAATAATCTTCTTCCAGCATTACTTTTAAATGATTTTTTAACACATAGGCTACATTGCCTTTTTCATAAATCAGCGCGTCATCCGGCAGGATCCATACTTTATTAAAGGTATTCACTGGAATATCACTTGTTCCATATTGCTTCTGGGCTTGCGCGTAGACCCTGTCCCAGAATTTTTTGCCTAAATTATCCTGCGGATATATAAGGGAAGCGGTGATTTGTTTAAGCATGTAATCCTGGGCTAAAAGGTCTCTCCCCATCTCTGTCTTGCCGAAATCATCCTTAATAATACGGTCTTTCTCATAGGGTGATAAATTGACCCATTGATCATCATCAGGGATGGCCAATGAGGCCAGGAAGTATTTGGTTAATTTGGTGTATTCCACTTTCTTTTGGGCGTCGGTCAGCACTTTGTCGCCTTTATTGATAATAAAATCAAATTTAAGGGCATTTTCAGGATGGATCACTATTCCTTTTAAATAAGCAGGTGTGTATTCAGGGCTTAAATGCACCATTACACCGGGTGCCGGCATACGCGGCATCGGATCTACTGAGGCCAACTGCGCATAAGCTGAAGGTTTTACAGTAGTGCTGATAAATGCAGTCAAAATAACTATGGAAATAGCTTTATGTATTGATCTGATGATAGCTTTGTTCAAGCATAGGGTATATGCGTTCATCTCTCTCCCTCCTTTTTCCACTCTATTTAAGTGTGCCATGTAAAAGCCTGTAAAACAAGGCCTGGAAGGCATTTTTGAGAAAACGTTTTCTTCAAGATTACCGACGATAACCAGATTTTAATAAAAAATAATTATTTTTTGAGAATGCCTGGAAAGTGACTCTTATTTTTGCAGTGCAGAAAAAAACGGTAAGCTGGAAGCGGATTTGATTTCAATAATAATGGGTATTAAACCATCAATTTTTATATTTTCCAAGTTTTGCTGACTAACAGGAAGCGCAACGCCATAGCCATCACGCTTAATTTGTAAATTCAAATGAGCAGCATTAAAATCGATACCACCGTACTCAGCCGGATGAGGCGCAGCTGTCATTGCAGCGTCTAATCGCTTATCAACTTGATGTCCGTCATCATTTCCAAAATCATGGATTAATGGAGACCGGCGATTGCCAATTATTGTAAGTTCCAATAACAAAAAATGATACCTATTACCCATCTCAGATATTGCTTGCAGCATATGCTGGGCTTCTCTTTGTTCCTCAAAACTATTAAAAAATTCTCTTTCCTTTATGGAATTATATATTGATCTTAAAAAACTAAATAATTCTCCAGGATCTTCAATTGCATTTAGTTCCTGATTAAATAAATCTGCTGCCTTAGGGTTAAAATAAAGGGGGTATTCTGCAATGACTTTACTCGTAAATTCCGCTTTGGCCCTTTCAATCAATCTCTTCGCCCATTCTTCACCTTCCATGACCACTGCGGTGGCTTTTTCGATGGACCGTTTTTCAGCGATCTTAGCTTGCGTGTCCCCTGACAGCTGCATATCTGCCAATTCATTCATAATCCTTACCACATTTTTTCTCCAAAAACCTATTACCGCCAATCCGGTTATTAACTCCTGCCGAGAACTAACTAATGCTGAAGGATTCGACTGAGGGTTAAGCTGCTCTAGCGCGGCTTTATAAGAACGGACGAGTTCAGGGAATACTCGGCGAATCATTCCAACTGTTACCATTGCCGCGTCAGTTCTTTGCGCAGCGTTGGTTGCTTCTGCCAACAAGTCTTCAGGATACCCCATGCTTTTGAATACATTGGTTAATGCTTCAAATGAAATCCTTGCTGAACCGCTCCCAGTATTTCTGCTTACAGACAATTCTCTTGCTAAGGCATCAACAAAAAACCCTCGAAGATCTGACCCCATACTTAAGAATTGAGGATACTTTTGATTGACCAATTCTCCAATGCGCCAAATCAATTCACCTTGGAGAGGATAACCATCAGCTTTTTCTTTGCCCCCAACCCTATTTACCAAATGTCTAATGGTCACCTCGTCTAAAACATGCGGCAATGACATCACCCGCAAAAGCAGGTCAGTAAATGGATTATATCCTTGGGCTTCCTGTTCCTTCTTTATAAAAGGGGCCATACTACCAGCAGTCAGTAGGCCAAGACGCCCGGCCAAGCCATACCATAAATCAATAAGCCTATACAATTTATTTGGATCTGATTCCTTCAACATAGCTGCTCTAATACGTCTTTCCAAATGTTCAACTGTTCTAATGTCTAAAACACTTGATAACGACCTCACCCACAGAAGTAAATCAGTCAATTGATTGTATTCTTTATACTCCCGTTCCTTCTTTATAAAAGGAGCCATATAACGCGCGTTCAACAGGTCAGAATGCTGAACAATTCTCGTCTTCCATTGCTCAATACGTCTCTCTAATTCTTGTGGGTTTGATTCCTTCAACATAGCGTTTCTAATGCCTTCAAATTCCTCTTTTACCGTAATCCTTCGCGCATTTTTTACATAATTGATCATAGCTGCTCTTTGGTCATCAGGACGTAAGGTATCATCTGGGTCTCCGCTATCTCTGTACAACATTAAAGAAGCAAGCTCACCCAAACGGTAATCGCCTTCACTCCCAAGAGAAACGAATCCTGGTAAAGTCTTTAACAAATCACGAAGTTTTTCTGGAGGCATATATCGGGGATTGCCTTGTGTTCTTTCAACTATTGCTCCTAAAAGTTGGGCTACCTTTTTAAAATTGGCTGAATAACCAAGCTGTAACAAAAGATAATCCACGTCTCCTTGATGACGGGTCGATCCTGTAGAAACAATTTTCTCGGTGTCCATCGCTGCGTCACTTGGTTCCTGTGGTAAGGAAACACTTTCTGCCTCGATAGACTCAATGACAGATCCTAACTGAAGAATCCTTGCTCCCAGAGAATCTATGGATTCTTGGGTCCTATAACCGTTATAAGGTTCCACCATTGCTGATTCGATCCCTGAATCGATAAAAGATTTGAAATGACCAAATAAAGACCTCATCTCAGCTATCAACCTGTTGATCTCTTGCTGGTTACGTGGATACTCGTACCCCGCTAACTCATGATCTGCCCTTACTATTGCATCCACACTTTGTTTGCTTCTTTTTAAATTGTCATAGAAAGTCTTCAAATTATTTATTGCCACTTCTGCCCCTTGAGTGTATTGCGTATCTAGCTTAACAATGAGTTCGAATTCAACATTTCCTACAAATGGGTCCCATCCAATATCAATGACGTCAAATTGATTAATAGCTTCAGGCGTTAAACCTTCATCTCTTAATACCTCTTTATATTCGCGAAGTAGGGCGTTTCTTTTTTGCTCGATCGCTGCTTTTGCGGTATCAGAAAATTGGCCAAACTTTTGACCATCCATCTCTTTTAGTTGGGCTTGTATGATGAAACGAGACTTTCCCCTCTTTAATTTCTCAAGAGCATCAATCGCTGCTTCTACAACCATGGCTGAATCATGTTCCCATTTAAAGTGATTACGGATAGCAGCCCTTTCTTGAGGGTCTAGACTTAGGTGGCTTACTACAACTTCTTTCCAATACCTGTCCCAGTCAAACACATCGATAAACAGTAAATGTCCTGTGTCTTTAATTATTACCCTGTGGCTCTTACCTTGAATTGCAACATTACCATCCATTTGTATTTGACCATTAACCTTTTTAGACCAGAAACCTGAGTTCTGAGTACGAAGTATGGCTTTTATTACCTGATCGATGCTAAATACTGAAACTTGTTTCTTAGGAATCTTGGTACGCATCGCAAAATTAACTTCTTCGGTCGCGACCGTAGCGACATCATCTTGATAACACCCTTTGAGCATTTCGGTTCTTTGGCGAGCGGTCAAGGAATTGGTTGTTTCAAATGGGCTCTTCTTAAAATATTTTGACGCCATGGCATAATTCCCCGTACCGCCGGAGAAATACTTCCTTGGGATCATTTCATTGGTGTACTTATCGACATCTTCTTTTATGAAATTAAAAACACCCTTCTTATAGGCTTTCAAGTATTGCCGATAAATCTCTTCGTTTGTTCTAGGATTCTGGTCAACTCCTTTGACCCTAGATTTATTAGCATAAATTTTACTTAATAAGGATTCTTTAAGTGCCCTCTTATACCAGGCTGCTAGAAGCATGCCGCTATACACCTGCCTTAACGCCGCAAAATTCTTTCCCTCGTTGACTTCACGTTCTAGTTCTGGAAGGACGATTCGACGAATGATTTGTGAGCTTAGGGTATTAATGTTGCTCTTGTTGTGGATTCCCGCGAGCAACTGCGAGTGTCGGTCAATACGACCTTTCGCGGGAATGACAGCAGATGTGATTCCAGAATGTTTTTGTAAGGACAGGTAATCTTCTTCCAACATTACTTTTAAATGATTTTTTAACACATAAGCGGTGCTGCCTTTTTCATAGATCAGCGCGTCATCTGGAAGGATCCACACTTTATTAAAAGTGTTGACCGGAACGTTAGTCGTTCCGAACTGTTCCTGGGCTTTCGCATAGACCCTGTCCCAGAATTTTTTGCCTAAATTGTCCTGCGGATATATAAGGGAAGCGGTGATTTGTTTAAGCATGTAATCCTGGGCTAAAAGGTCTCTCCCCATCTCTGTCTTGCCGAAATCATCCTTAATAATACGGTCTTTCTCATAGGGTGATAAATTGACCCATTGATCATCATCAGG
>Ga0206825_1107_pt1 | contig 15638 bp, 11 predicted proteins | sample Alteio_BWOrgCont_79_FD_152875 | JGI IMG/M metagenome (GOLD analysis project Ga0206825, IMG submission 152875) | Enriched cells from forest soil in Barre Woods Harvard Forest LTER site, Petersham, Massachusetts, United States -... | ecosystem: Environmental > Terrestrial > Soil > Temperate forest >...
TTTATCACTTTTGTGTTTACGCATCATGGCAAGGAGGAGCGGCGGTCTTTTTCCATTTCATCCAGCCCGGTATTGAATGAACCGCTGTCTTTTACCGTAAAACGGATAGACAACGGCGCCTACTCCCGGCTACTCACAGACCGGGCTACCATTGGCAACAGGCTGCTAACCACCGGCGCAGCAGGGCTTTTCACCTTACCTGCCAGTATAGACGCCTTTAGCCAGGTGTTCTTCTTTGCGGCAGGCATTGGCATAACGCCTATATTTTCTCTTATCAAAACGCTGTTATACACCCAGCCGCATAAACAAATTGTGCTGATATACAGCAACCGGTCGAAAGAGGATGTGGTGTTTTATAATGAACTGAATATACTTGCCAAAAAGTTCCCCGGAAATTTCAAAGTGGAATTCTTATACAGCACGTCTTTTGACCTTGCAAGGGCAAGATTGAGCAAGGCGCTGTTGCCGGTATTTTTGAAAGAATATGCAACAGCGCCAAAAGAAAAAATGCTGTTTTATATCTGCGGCCCGTTTAGCTATATGCGTATGGCTATACTGGCGCTTGAGGAACAGGGTATAGATAACGCCCAGATAAAAAAAGAAAACTTCAACACCAACGACCGGCAAATAATAAGAACAGAACCGCAGGATAAGACCATGCACCGGGTGAGAATAAAAATGGATAACAAAGAATATAGTTTCAGTGTACAATACCCGGATACTATTTTGCAGGCTGCAAAAAAGAATGGTATTGCACTGCCTTATAGCTGCGAAGTGGGGCGGTGCGGAAGCTGTGCCGCGCGTTGCATACAAGGTAAAGTATGGCTGTCTTATAACGAGGTATTAATGGACACCGACCTTGCTCACGGAAGCATACTCACCTGCGTAGGCCATCCTGTTGATGGAGATGTAGTGATAGAATTATGACTTCTGGTTTGCTCGTCGGTTAATTTTGATCCTGGCCTTTCTTATTCATGTCCACAATTTTCCACTGATCCCCTACCTCATAAAGCAAGAGATAATTCTGTGCCGGTTTCTTCAATGTTAATTCATAATAATGGCCTGCGTCTATGAGGTTTAGTTTGTAGTCGTTGTTTTCATAGCTGTATCCACCCTTGCCTGCATACCACCACCAGGTACCCCATTGGTTAAGGGTCACGCCTGCTGTGCTGTCATTTATCACCGTTACATGCGCGCCATCTCCGGGGGTAAGCATGTTGTAAGAAAGCACATCATAAACAGTATTACTTATCCTATTATTAGGTAACAGCAGGTTGTGCATAAATTTATATTCACTTTCTGTTTCCGACCCTATCATAGGTACGCCATTCATAGATTCCGGCAGGTTGAGTAACAAAACTGTTTTGGTACCAGCGTCAGGAAAATTTACCAATAAAGCATGATCCACTTTTTCCGCCTTGCCCCAATACCTGCTCACCCTTATTGCGTAGCGCATATTTACGAGCATATACAAACCAAGAACCCCCACCCTTGCATATTGCAGCGAAATAAAACTAACCAGCACAGCCACGAGAATATAAAAGAATGCACAGGTAAAATAAGTATAGCGGTCGAACAGCACCAGCAACATATCGCTGAACCATAAAGGCACGAGCAGCAGCAGCGTTATTAAAACCCATACAAACAGTAGGCTTGCAATTTTTCCTTTGCCCGCCATACTCCGAAAACGTGCCGCTATATAGATACAAATAGCTGCGACAAAGCCATAAAATAAAAGAATCCCTGGCGTGGAATCGCACAGATCATAAACCTTGTGGCGTACTTCAAACGAAAAAAACCTACCCAAAAATAACAGGTGAAACAGGTATTTCCCAGGCTTGCCGAAACTCGCCATATTCACTTCACTCACTGTACCTGCGCCTATCCGCGATACCCAGTCGCTATATGCGAAACGGTAAATAATAACCCTTATAAAAAACAGCAGCAGCATGGGGATAAAAAAATAAACCAGCACTTTATTAAATGCCTTCTTTTCATACCGCTCATTATAACGGTAGAACAATCCGAGTGAAAGAACTAACCAGGGGGTTACATAAAAAAGTTCTAATGAAAAAGTGGATAGAAAATAAATTACCCCAGCCATCCACGCATATTTCTTTGCACCGGTATGTATGTATCGCTGCACCCATACCAGGATGAGCATGATAAGCAATAGCCCCTGCAAAAAATGAAAAGAAGGCTCCCATACAATGACCTCTGATATATATGGAGATACACAGAATAGCAGCGCTCCGGCAAATGATATGGATGTGCTGTTATTCACGCCAGCATCAGTGAGCAGGCTTTTGAAGAAGCTATACAACAGGCAAGCATTGATAACATGCAGGGTAATAAAAAGCAAATGCCACAGCCATGCGTTAATACCGAACAGCATGTAAAAAATATATGTGTTGAACTGCGTGAACTGGTACAGGCTATGCACATGAAAATTAGTGCGGTTGATGTACTCCCAGAATCCATGATTTTTCACCTGGTCGAGCCAGCCGGTGAAGTCGGTAACAAAGCCTGCTTTGGCCGCAGGAAAGTAGATAACAAATAAGAGTAGCCACAAAACGCAAAATATCAAACCCATGCTTAATGGCTTGCGCGGGCGGGTGCCTGCATTGCTGTAAAATGGCTTTATCTGCTCCAATTAAAATTGCTTCTAAAAACAAATATAGACTACTTTTGCATGGTAAAACTCCGGCAGTAAGCGAAGATTAGTTATTCACATTTGTGCATTACTTTATCTTGCCGCTTTATTAATGTACACTAATTTCGGTAGTGAAAAAGAAAAGGTAGAAAGAATGGACATCGAACAATTAATGCCACATGTAGAAGCGCTTGTATTTGCAAGCGAGCGCCCGCTTACACAAATCGAAATGACCGAAGTGCTGGGACAGGCATTGGAAACCGTTATTGAATCAGACCGTATTGCAACCTGCTTAGACGCTATACGCGAAAAATACGACGCCGAATATTATCCCTTCCAGCTTAGGGAGATTGGGGGCGGTTACCAGTTCCTTACCAAAAAAGCGTTTCATAAAACGGTGCTACAGCTCAATGGCGACAAGCACATTAAAAAGCTGTCTCACGCGGCTATGGAAACCCTGTCTATCATAGCTTACAAACAGCCGATAACCAAAAGCGAGATAGAATATATACGCGGCGTAAGCGCAGACTACAGTATCCAGAAACTTTTAGAGAAAGAACTGATCGTTATATCGGGCCGCAATGAAGATATGGTGGGCAAGCCGCTGATCTATAATACTTCTAAGAACTTTATGGATTACCTCGGTATCAACTCCCCTGCGCAATTGCCACAACTAAAGGATATTACCGATGTGCAGATAGTAATGCCTACCAACAGCCAGGAAGCGGTTACGGAAGATTCACCCTCGTTGATAATGGTAAACGGGCATACGGCTTTAAAACAAGCCTCATAAACAACGGATTTAATGGTTAGCAAACATAGTTAGATCAAATTGTAAATTCACAACCCGCCGCTTCCTTCTGAAGCGGCTTTTTTTGTGCAGGCACCTACCGCACCATCAATTTCACACTTTGCATTCCCTCGTCCGAAATTACAGTTAAGAAATACATACCAGGCGGCGCATCCAGCAGTAACTCCATTTCTTTATTGGTAGTGGTAATCTCTTTTATTTTCTGGCCCATAATATTTGTGATGATGATCAGAGCCTTTTCATTAACAAGGTAAGATAAATTCAGGGTAAATGATCCCTGCGATGGGTTGGGATATATGGTAATACCCGGTGTTGCCGGATTGCCAATGTTACTTACTCCTTCCACGCATGAAGCGACTGAACGTACTTTAAAAATAAATGTTGCGGTATCCGAGCCGCATGAATTGGTTACTATATACATTGCTGTATCCTTGCCCATGGCTAAACCTATTATTTTTCCTGCGCTTGTAACAGTCGCAATGGAAGTATTATTGTTACTCCAGGTTCCCCCGGTTACAGTATCATGTAAGGTTATAGTATAGCCGGGGCAAACGCTGTCTATACCAGTGATAACGCCTGCAAATGGCGCAGGGTTAATGGAAACTGTAAATGTAACTGTTCCGCCGGTGGTAATATAAGATATGGTATCCAGGCCGGCAGCTACCCCGGTTACAAAGCCCGTACCTGTGCCCGCAATAGCTATGCTTGTGTTACTGCTGCTCCATGCCCCGCCGCCGGTAATATCGTTTAATGCTTCCGAAATTCCTGCGCATAACGTTTTAGCTCCTGTTATCGGGGAGGGGGTTGTTCCCAGTTTCATTACCGTAGCTTTGTAGCCGCTGGCAAGATCCTGGTAAGCCACAAAGGGCGTGCCGCTGCCGTCTATGGCTATAGGCGTGTAATAGGCATTACTTGCCGAGAACCCCGCGCTGCCTGCATCAACCCAACTGGCGCCATTGTATTTCATTGCCGTAGCTTTATACGAGGCGGCAACATCCTGGTAAGCCACATAAGGCGTGCCGCTGCCGTCTATGGCAATGTTTGTATAATTCGCCTGTCCTGCCGAGAACCCTGCGCTGCCAACGTTTACCCAACCGGTTCCATTATATTTCATTACCGATGCTTTATAGCTGCTGCTTCCATCCCCGTAAACCACATAAGGCGTTCCGCCCGTATCTATGGCTATGGCTGTATATGCGGCTATTCCTGCCGAGAAACCGGCCACTCCCACTGCGGCCCAACTGCCGCCACTGTATTCCATTACCGTAGCTCTTCCTGCATTACCCTGGTCTCCGTAAACCACATAGGGCGTTCCGCTCGCGTCTATGGCTATGTAAGTGTTAGCTGCCTGCCCTGCCGAGAAACCGGCGGTGCCTACGGTTACCCAACTGGTTCCATTGTATTTCATTACCGTAGCTTTCTGGCTATTGCCATAATCCATGTACACCACGTAGGGCGTGCCGCTCCCGTCTATGGCCATCGTTGTGTAGCTCGCCTCTGCTGCCGAGAAACCGGGGGAGCCTACGGTTACCCAACTGGTTCCATTGTATTTCATTACCGTAGCTTTTTCAGCATTGGCTACATCCTGGTAAACCACATATGGCGTGCCGCTCCCGTCTATGGCTATAAAGGTCCAGTTTGCCTGGCCTGCCGAGAACCCTGCGCTGCCCACGTTTACCCAAGTGCTGCCGTTATATTTCATTACTGTAGCCAGGCCCGGGGCGATTGCGCCATCCTGGTAAGCCACATAAGGCGTTCCGGCGGCGTTTATTGCTAAGGATGTTGTGTATGCGTCCCCAGCCGAGAACCCCGTGCTGCCTACCGTATTCCAGGTTTGCGCATTGGTAGCGCTACCCGTGGCCAGCAACACAAATACAATCAATAAGCGGGTAAAAACCCATGTGCCTGGAAATGGAAAATGTTTCCTTTGAGCATTGTAAGTCTTTTTCATAGAAATAATTTGTAGCGCCTATGGAGCATAGGTTCGTGGCATGTAAGTTACAAAAAATGTAAATGGCTCACTATTATTGTCTGAAGCAGAATTTATCCGCCTTCGCAAAATAGCTATGGCGGACGAAGAAGAATTTTTAGAATTTACAGAATAGCATGTTAGCACCCCGGTAGGTGGTACAAGGTTTGTAGCAATAACATATACCCACCACATGCACCCCGTTAGCGAGTCCAACAATTCGCGGAGGGTAGTTTTTTACGGAAGGGAACCATCGCCTGGTGGCGTGGCAGGTAGCTTCGGCATATTAGGACGCAGCGGGACCCTTCGGACGAGTGCGAGGCATTTTTTATGTTTTAAAAATTAATTTCCTTTTTTGTTATCTTTCTTTCCTTTTTTTATTTCACTTTCAAAATCGCTTTCAAAATCGTTATCCTGTATTATCCTGTATTTTTCATACTCCTTTTCAGCTAATGCTACTGCGACTTCATGGCTTATTTTTCCGGCATTACTCAAAACTGCATATTCATTAAATTGCAAAAAGGCGTCAAGTTTTTGAACCCAATCGGCCATTTTCATAGGTATTTGCCGGGCTGCCTGGTTTTCTGCATAATCAAGGTACATGGTAACTATTCTTTCAAGGTTTTTTATTTCTTTTTCAAAAAGGTAGTTTTTGGCGATGCTGACATCCGATTTAAGGATTTTACCTTCCGGTGCATTTTTCCATGTTTGTAAACCCATGTGCGGCTTACCTGCACCCACCCTTTCTTTTATTAATTGCGCAGCAGTTTTGCCGGTTATAGCCCAATGAAGTTTGTTTTGTACTGTTTTAAAGAAAGTTGTTGTCAGCCCGGCATCTTTATCATAATCAATGCTGCATTGCTCATATATATCGGTGATTTTCAGGTAAAACCGGCGCTCGCTTGCCCTTATTTCACGGATACGTTCTAAAAGCTCCTCAAAATAATCTTTTCCAAAACGTTTACCTTGTTTCAAACGTTCATCATCAAGTACAAAGCCTTTTATAATAAATTCCTTTAGTGTTTTTGTTGCCCAAATCCTGAATTGGGTTGCCTGGTAGCTGTTTACACGATAGCCCACAGCAATCACTGCATCTAAATTATAAAAAGAGGTCAGGTAATTTTTGCCATCTGCGGCAGTTGTTTCCATTTTGGAAACAACTGAATCTTCATTTAATTCCCCGCTTTCAAAAATATTTTTTAAATGTTTACTGATTGCAGGTACTTCTACTGCAAAAAGTTCTGCCAATCGCTTTTGAGTTAACCAGAAGGTTTCATTCTCGAATATTACTTCAATTTTAATGTTCCCTCTTGGTGAATGATAGAATATAATGTCAGCATTTTCCATATTATTATTTACTGTTTTTTTGATAAATAATTTTATTCTCACTCAAAATATTTAAACCCGTCCTCCAATAACCTATACAATTCCGCTTTTACGATTTTTGTGGCTTTTGAGATTTGGGAGAAAATTCCTAATAAATCAACTGGTTGTTCCTGTTCGGCGTATTTACGGATCTGGATGAGGCCGGACTGGGGAGTGAGGAAATCGGGATAGGAGAAGTATTTGAAGTAGGGTTCGTCTTTGAGGCCAACATCCGTAAGGCACTGGCCTTTGCAATTGTTTATGTTCCAGTATTTGTATAGCTCTTTTACTGCGTCAACAAGATTTTTAGCAGCATCCGGCGGCGCGGTCTGACCGCCAGAAGGGTCGGCGCTGACCGCTATTTCTTTATCGAGCGTGGTACTCCAAAAACTGTCTTTATTTGTAGGAAATTTCATCTGGTATTGTTATGCTTTTTGTCATTCAGTTTTCATTTTAAGTGGTACAAATATATTGGTTTAAAATTGGAGGACGCAATTTGTGACCTCCAATACTTCCATACGCTGCAAAATAGAATTATAGATAAAGAAAAAGGGATCAGAATTTGCGAATTTTAGAATTTACAGAATGCCATGTTAGCGCCCCGATAGTTCGGAGACCAGTGTTACTTCTTTATTTTTTTTGCAACCTTAGTACCAGTTGGGGACAAAGGAGAACGGTCTTGTATTCACATTTCAATTAAATTTAATATCATCTTTTAGAAAAGGGAAATAACGCATTTTATTTTCATCTATTTTAGCAATTAAATCCAGAATCCTTTTCCCATCATTTGAACCATATAATTTTACTGAAAAAACTAATAATCGAACTATTTTAGCAGCCTCATATTTAATTGATAGTTTATCCATTCCAATACTATCAGTAGATTGAATATCATGATAAAATTTATTTAAATACGAAATTGCTGTTTTATTTGATTTATCATTCATTCCGGTTTGCCGTAATGCGTCGCCAGCTTTAAACCTAATCCAAAAATAATCGGACATAACATTTTCAATATCATTATGCTTGCACACTGATAAATTATATATATCTCCAGTAGCAATTTTACAAAGAATATCAGAAAATGCCGTTGCTTTATAAGAATTTATTATTGAAATTATTTGATTAACAAGACGTTCTTGATAATAAGAACAGGCATTTTTTTTAATTTCTTCTTCAATAAAATTTATTGCTTCATTGTCATTTGCGTCAATTCGCCCCCTATTTAAATATCCTATAATGCTTATTGCTATTGATTTACTATGTGAAATTTTTATAGCTTCATTTTTGTCTTTAGCTTGTACCAATATAGATAGACCAGTTAAATATTTAGGGATAATTGAATAATCGTTAATAGCTTCACACTTGCAATTATCGAATAAATTCAGGTTTTCAATGATAATACTTCTAAGAAGCCTTAACTCTTTTACTTGATACTCCATTTTTTTTGAATCAAAATCCTCTATGCCATTTACAGGATTATAGACAGTAAAAGGGCTTGGCATGGATTCTTTCAATTCATAAGAAAGTTCTAAACCTCTATCAGAAAAAGATTGAATCCCCTCAGGTAATAAATTAGCAAACAAATTTTTTGCATGATTTAAGGGTAAACCCCCACGAAAGAAGTTTTTACCCAATTCAAAAGCTATTGATTTGTTAACTACCTTACTTTGCATTAATGATTGTAGAAGAAACTCTTTTGAAATAACATCGGCTGATGAATCTCTAATCATAGGTAATAGCAATTGTTCCAACTTCGCTTGTTCAAATTCCAATTGTGTCTTTTGACCATCTATTGTTGCCCGTTCGTAGTTAGCTTGGTTCTTTTGACTCTTTTCTTCAAAATTTAATTGGTTGCTATGAGTTAAACTATCAAATTTATTTTGATTTTGTTGAATTTGTTTTTCGAATTCTTGTTGATTTTTCAAACTTGATTCATTATATGAAGCTTGGATTTGCAAGGTTTTCAAATTTTCTCTTTCTTCTTGATTTGCCTTGTATTGATCATATAAAAATATACAAATGGCAATCATTGCACCGATAACTAATTTATCAATGATAAGCAAATAGATTTTGCCACGAAATGATTCAGAATCTATCTTTTTGTTCAATTTGTAATACTATTGTCGAAACTATAAATATTTTTCTCAAATATAAATAATTCCCCCATATTTTCTACAAACTATAAAAATAATTTAGCACAATTAATTGAAAAACGGGATAATTTTTTTGTAGCTTGCAACCCCACTATAAAAAAATCATCAATAATGGCAAAGCATAGTTTTCCTCTCACTATAGATGAGGGCTTATTTAAGGGTTTGGCAAATCAAAATATGCTATTGCATCAATGTATTTCTGAATTAATAGATAATAGTATAGCAGCAAAAAGAGAAGAAATTCCATTTAGAATAGATATTATATTTTCAAAAGAAACCGATCAACTATATAATATTTATGTAGTTGACAACTCGTCTGGCATGAGCGCAGTTCTTTTTGAAGCTGCTATGCAGCCGGGTAGATCAGCAACGACCAACCATAGATTAAACGAACATGGTTTTGGACTTAAACATTCGTTAGCTACCCTATCAAAGCATACGGGTATTTGGCGCATATGGACTAAAGACCCTAATACTCAAAAAGTATTATCAGTAAGTTCTCCATTTAAAGGAGAAATGGAAATTGACGATGATACAGAATTTCCAAAACTTGCTTATGAAATAAACGATATTTCTACAATAATATACGCAAAGGTAACATTCGATCAAATTCAAAGCCTTCAAACGTTAGGTAAAAAAAATTTAGACATTAATAATCATTTAATCAGGCTTAAAGAACATCTTGGAGTAACATACAGAGGTTATTTATCACAAGACCCAACAAATGATTATAAGGTTGAAGGGGCAATATATGTTTCTCTTGGTCTTGATAAAAAAATTGTCCCTCCAATAGAAATTCCAATGGAAGGTAATAAAACTGAAAGTTTTGTATTGGAATTTAACGGAAGAAATGAAACTTTGGTATATAATACAGGGTATATAAATGATGTAAGAAAGCAAGCCTATTTTGATGGAATTGGCCTTAAAGAATATTACCAAGAAAATATATCAACACAAGGCATTGATATAAGATTAGGGAAAAGGGTAATTGCCACTAAACAATTAAATAAAATATTCGGGATTGATAGGCATAATAATTATAATAGTTTTGTCGGTGAATTAATAATCCCAGAATTGCCAAGAGCTATATTAAAAACTGTTAATAATAAAACTGATATAGATTTTGACGACAGGGATTGGACGAAAATAATTGAATATATTAGAGAGAATTTCCCACTTACTAAGGTGAATAGGGAATTAACCGAAGAGGAATTAAGAAAAGAGTGGATATTAAGACTGAAAGCTAATGATCATAAAGATATAGTTGTTTCAGATAAGCACGTTTGGCCAACCGGAGTTAGGATTGATGCTTTTAAATCAAGCTTTGGAACTAATGATATTACTATTTACGAATTAAAAATAGGCGCCGCAAAGCCTATAGACCTGTATCAATTAAAAATGTATTGGGATGGGTTAGTATTAAATGGTGAATTCCCAAAAGAGGCATGGTTAATTAGTGAATCTCTTGACACCAGAATTCAAGAAATGGCATCAAAAATGAATACTTTAGCTATTCCCGATAGCAATTCTCATTCTTATAATTTCATTTTAAAAACCTTAAAGGAAGTTGGGTTAATTAAAGATGAACCTAAAAAGAAAAAAAAATCAGGTAAATGATATTACAAGAGGCTGTCCCAGTTGTCCATAGTCTCCCCTAAAAATATTACAAGTTTGGCGTAGTCTCACGACTACGTCATAGCGATTGCAAATCTCCCGATTTGCGATACAGATTTTCAACCAAATAAAAAGAGCCACATCACTCCCGCATCCTGTCATCTTCCAATCATAGCAATCATAGTTCAGACCACCTTTAGCACGCATCTCATTCCACCTCACCCTCTCCAAGCCTGCCATGAGCGCAGTCGAATGGGAGAGGGACGGGGAGAGGTCTTTTGTTGGTAACCCCAAAAAAATACTTTCCGCACCCATTTTACCACACAGCCAATTCCACAACAAGATATCCACAAAATTCGTTTCATACCAAAAACCCGCTCTAACTTTGTTCCCAAAATTATTGTTTCACCTCCTCAATTCTTACTCGCAATGGTAGCTCCCCTTTAGGGGCTGGGGGTTGGGTTGGGGGTTTAATCTTTTCATATGAACAACGAACAACAGGCAAAAGCCAAAGAACTCTACTTCCAGACAGACCTTACAAAAACACAGATCTCCGAGCTGGTTGATGTTCCCCGCCGCACACTACACTACTGGATAAAGGAGCAAAACTGGGACCGGCTCAAACGCAGTGCCGCGCACATGCCCGCCCTGCTCGCCGAAAATTGTTACCACCTCATCGGCCGTTTTTCACGGCAGTTGCTGTCAGAAGACCGTATCATGCGCCCCGTTACCCACCAGGAGGCCGAGACACTGCACAAGCTCGTTATCTCTGCAAATAAACTGAAGAACCGGAGTACCCTCAATGAAAGCATGGAAATGTTCGGCTTCTTCATGGATACCGTTAGCCGCAAATCGCCCGAACTCGCAAAAGAAATTATGCCGTTTGTAGATGACTACATCAATGCCAGGGGCAATGTTTACATAAACGATTTCTATCCCCAGGAGTTCAACGAAATGGGCCTCATCCCCAAGCCCGATGATAACGAAGAGGTAAAGCAGGACTTACAGGACATCTTTGAGTGGACAGAAACCGGCACTGTACTCGATATTGAGCAGTTCCGCTGCATGGACGAACAGCCCACCCCACAACCCGCAGAACCACCAACCGCACCAACCGCAGAAGCTCCCACAGTAATGCCCCAGGCAAAAGAAACAGGAACGGCGCCAATAAATACCACCCCTAAACAGTCAACTGCAAAACCCAAAAAAACAAACACCGCATCCCCCGAACAACTTGCACACATGCGTGAGCAACTCAAAGGCCTGAAACGCTACCACCAGCTTACCCGTAAACAAGAAAACACCCCCGCATCCCCACCCGAAAACATAAACCGACAAACTATGGCCACCGCATAAAATCTAATTGTAATAAAACTTGGCAGTATAAAAAATTGGCTGACGGTTGTTAAAATGATAATTGATAGAAAATAGCTAAATAGATGGTTCCCTTTAGGGTCAGGGTTCTTGCTCACATGAGCAACAATTATCCACATTATCCGCATATTTCTTTGGCTATCAACACTAATGTGAGCAATAAAAAATTCTTGCTCACATTAGTCCCTACTGGACGAAGCGTTGTAAAAAACGGTTATTCTAAAAATACCGAGCTATCAATGCTGCCCATTTCAAATAGGCCCTATGATTCAAATGCAATCCATCCCCGCAATCATAAACAGGATTTAACCCGTTATCCAGATAGAAGTTATCGAAAAGGTTTACGTAGTTTACGCTCTTCTGTATAGCAAGACGCTCTATCTTTTCATTCAGCTTTTTTATTAGTGGTAATACCCTTACACCGTTTTGTGCGAATAATTGCAAGTCATTTGCTGTGGGTAAAATATTTTGCAAATAGATTGCTGTAGCGGGGCTGCTTTTTTCAATTTTTTCAATTATCAGGCTGATGTATTTACAGGTGGTATCAGCAGAAATACCTTGCAGCAGGTCGTTGACGCCTATTTCAATAAATATTTTTTCAGGCTTCCCTGTTGTTATATTTTCCAAACGGTTTAATACCTGGTCTGTCCGGTCTCCCGAAATACCCCTGTTTCTAACATTGGTATTATGGAAATACCGCGCTGCTTCAAAAAATTGCGTCTGGCTGTCTCCTAATAAAACAATGGAATGGCTATCAATGGGCATTGTTGTTGCTGCATTTTTCCTATGAAGAATGCGAAATATCTTCCTTTCAATCCGTTGCTTTGTGGTGAAGAAAATACGCATTATTTTATTCATGGCCTTTGTTCTTTTTGTGAACTAACCCATTTATGCCTCCTCTTTTCAAAAGGCCGGTCAATATAAAAGTACGCCAGCCAGGAAGACAGGCCCGTTAAAATAAGTACGCCGGATGCATACAGTAATTTCATTCCTATGCTGTACGGAACAGGGTTGCGCCATACAATTGCATAGTAAGGTTGTATCCATACCCAGTGCGACAGATATACGATGTATGACATTTCTCCAAGCACCTTATCATTGGCATTTGTTTGCACGTAAACAGAATTGATAAGCATAGGGATGGCGGCTATCATTAAAATAAGTATCACCAGGAAATAATAGTACGAGTTTTCTTCCATGAAATGCCGGTGCAATGATGGGATCGCATACTGGCTACCTAATAGGAGCAGGAACAAAACCATAGAAAACTTTTCAACCTTCGGGGTGAACAAAATCCTGTATTTATAAACCAGTGCGCCAAACAAAAACAGGAATATATAAGGCAGCAAATTAAATTCTACCTGCTCTTTATAATAAATGTAGGTGCAAAGAGAAAGGAGCAGAAAAGACATGATGATAATTAATGCGTTTTTGCTTTTACTGATGATGTAAGCAAATATGGGGAAAATAAGATAGAACTGTATCTCCACCTCCAAAGACCAGGCAGGCCCAAGAACACGATATTTGGGAATAGTGCTTCCGAGAATGAATAAATTGGAAATAACTACCGTTAATTTTGGAAAGAACCCTAACTGGGAAATGGAAGAAAAAAATTCGGGATAGTATAAAATTGTACTTATTAATCCCAAAACAGTAAACAGGTAATACATAGGGAACAGTCGCCATAAACGACTGATATAAAAGACTTTCAGCTTATTTTCTTTTTTCGAGTACCGCTTGTCATACATAGAGGAAATCCAGTACCCACTTAAAATGAAGAAACAACAAACGGCAAACTTACCCAACATAATACCATTGCTGAAATGGGAGATAACAACCAATAAGGCTAATATAAACCTCGTTAATCCGGGACGTAACATAAGTGAATTGTAACTGTTTACAGCTTCCAAAAGTAATACTATTTGCAAAAAAAGTGTACAAATAATTCTAAGATAATACTATGACTATTGACAAAATATTTAATCCGGCATACCATTATAAATTTTACAGGACATTCCCTGTTTTCTATCTTCTGGGTGTAGGACAAATTGCAATCTTTTACTCAATTGCCCCGGCCTTTAGGTCGGGGTATAAATAAAAAAACTCGTTGGCTTTAGCCTAAATTTACTCGTGTAAGGTATTACTTATGTTATGTATTTCGGCTCATAAAGCCAACCTATTGATATATCATTCCCCGACCTAAAGGTCGGGGCAACTAAAAATTGAAGTTTGGGCAAAGGCGCAATTTATCCTACCCCCTATCTTCCTCTTCCACCTCTTTTCATTATATTTGCTTTAAATACCGTTATGACCTTCCGCATTTTTACGTTATTTTTTCTGTTAACAAGTCTTATTTCACAGCCAGTTGCCATTGCCCAGAAAAAGGCAGACCGGAAAGTAGCCCATCAGCTTGAAGTGGACGTCACGTACCTTGCATCCGATTCGCTCGAAGGCCGCCGCACCAGCACGGAGGGAGAACGTAAGGCCGCAGACTATATTGAGAGCAGATATACCCTGGATGAAATACCACCTTACAAAGGCCAGTACCGCTACCCGTTCCATTTTGTGTATGGGAAAGAAATAGCTACGGCTACTCAAATAACCATCAGCAATACACCCCTTCGCATGAATGTTGATGTTGTTCCGCTCCCGTTCAGCGCCAATAAGAAAGTATATAGTGAGATATTGCCCGATATTATGGAGCAGGGAAGTATATGGATCGTGCCATTGTATAAAGACACGGACCAGGCCAATGACCCGCATTTCGACTGGGAAAAGATAATGTACGATCGGAGTAAAGAACTGGCAAAACAGGGTGCATCGGCAGTTATATTCTATGATGGTTTTGGCGGTAAGTGGCTACCGGAATTTAACCGGCATTCGGAATATGAGCCGCTGGAAATACCGGTTATATTTATTACCAACAGCGCCTACCAGAAGTATATTGTCAATTCCGCAAACCTGAAAACAGGCATACCCATAGACCTGAATATCACGATTAGCAAAGCGGAACGTACCGGGTATAATATTGCCGCATATATTGACAATGATGCGCCATATACTGTTATTGTAGGCGCACACTATGATCACCTGGGGTATGGTGAAGATGGCAACAGCCTGTTTGCTAATGCAGTAAAAGAACACCAGGTACATCATGGCGCCGATGATAATGCCAGCGGCACTGCTGCGCTATTGGAAATAGCCAAATGGGTGAAGCATAATAAAAAGAAATTGCACCATTATAATTACCTGTTTATAAACTTTTCGGGAGAGGAACTTGGGCTTTATGGCTCTAAGGCGTTTGTGAAAGACCAGGGCATAGACAGCGCGCACATAGCGTACATGATAAACATGGACATGGTGGGCAAGCTCAATGACAGCACACATGCGCTGGAACTGGGTGGCGTTGGTACTTCACCTGCATGGGAAGAAGTAGTGGATATGGCCGGGGATGATTTTAAACTAAATATAGATAGCTCCGGCGTTGGTCCATCCGACCATACCAGCTTTTATAATGTGGGCATACCGGTATTGTTTTACTTCACCGGCACACACAAAGATTACCATAAGCCAAGCGATGTTGCCGGCCTTATCAATTATCCGGGCGAGGCGCTGGTGATAAAAAATGTGGACAAGGTATTGGCGCAAATGGATAAAGAAAATGAAAAACCGGTATTTACCCCTACCAAGCAAAAA
>Ga0206825_1093_pt2 | contig 15581 bp, 14 predicted proteins | sample Alteio_BWOrgCont_79_FD_152875 | JGI IMG/M metagenome (GOLD analysis project Ga0206825, IMG submission 152875) | Enriched cells from forest soil in Barre Woods Harvard Forest LTER site, Petersham, Massachusetts, United States -... | ecosystem: Environmental > Terrestrial > Soil > Temperate forest >...
TGCCAAACACCACATTTATGATTTAATTTTGGCGTTCTAAAAAATTCAGTTTTAACCTCGCAACTTGCGGGATCAAACTTTTAACAGCATATGAGAAAAATCACACTTATTGCCACATTGCTCCTGGTGAGCATGGCCAAACTATCCGCCGCAGGCGAAGGCTACCACGTCCAGTTGAAAATGACGGACGTTAAAGACACACTGGCTTACCTCGTTCACTATTACGGGAAGGGCCGGCCTACTATTTTTATCACAGACTCTGTGATGTTAGACCACAATGGAGTGGCTGTGTTTGACAGTAAAGACCCTGATTTTGTAGGAGGTATCTACATTATTTTATTGGGGGACAAAGCGCGTACCAATTTTGAATTTCTGCTCAATAAAGGTGATAATATGTCCATCACTGCCACTAAAAGCAAATTGCCCGATGGGGTTAAATTTAAAAACTCGCCAGAGAATGAACGCTTTGGAGAATATATTGATTATTTAAAAGGATATAGCAAGGAGCAGGATAAGCTGAAGGAAGAAATAAAGGTAGCAACGACCACCGAAGATACAGACCGTATCCGTAAAGAATCTATTGCTGAATCCAAAAAACTTTCAGATTACCGGCACGACTACGAGAAAACGCATCCAGGTACTTTGCTCGCTACGGTATTTAACGCTATGGAAACGCCTGATATACCGGAAGGCACCCATTATTTTGCCGATGGCGTAACGAAGGATTCCACCTATGCCTACAGGTATTATAAAGCCCATTACTGGGATGGTTTCAATTTCAGGGACGACCGCCTGATATACACACCCATCTATGACGCGCGCATAGAAGAATATTTTGAGAAACTGGTAGTGCCGTGGCCCGACAGCGTGGAAAAAGAAGGCGACGAACTGCTGAAAAAATCGAAAGGAACAAAAGATATGTTCCATTATACCCTCTGGTGGCTGACCCGCAATGCCGAGAACAGCAAGATAATGGGCATGGATGAGGTATTCGTGTATCTCGTGGAAAACTATTACATGAAGGGAGACGCATTCTGGCTTTCGGCAGAAGAGCTTGCAAAGTATGAGGACCGAGCGCAGAAAATAGCTCCCAATGTTATTGGTAACGTGGCTCCTGAAATAAAACTGCCCAACGTGATGACCAGGAAAGATGAAAGTATGCTGGATCTGAAAGGGAAATATACTGTTGTGGTTTTCTATTCTCCAAGTTGCGGCCATTGCCAGCACGAAATACCGAAACTGGACTCGTTGTATAAAGCGGTATTAAAAGGTAAGGGTGTGAAGATGTACACGGTTGCCACAGAAACAGATGATACCACTATTGCCGCATTTGTCAAAAAGAACAATATGCAGGAATGGACCAACACATGGGACCCCGACCATACCAGCGACTACCACAATAAATATGATGTGTACAGCACCCCCACCATTTACCTGCTTGATGACAAGAAGATCATCAGGGGTAAAAGGCTTGATCATTCCAATATAGCAAGTGTAATAGAGATGCTGGAAAAGAAAGCGAAAGCCGCGAAGGAAGCCGGGACTAAAACAGCACAGTAAACATTTTCCATCTTAATAAAAAAGGCGCCTTACCCGGCGCTTTTTTTATGCGCTTACATAACGGTATGTTACCAAAACATTATGTTATTGTTGCTCAAAGATTATGGTTGTGTTACCAAATTTTTTAGTGTTCCTAAGTACCTGCCAGACTGATACTTTTGAGCAAAATTCTAAAAAATGAGGTTGGTTACCAGGGCTTTATTATCAATTTTTCTGCTCTTATTTTCTGTAAAAGGTTATTCCGGTACTATTAAGGGAAGTATAACAGATAAACAAAGCGGCGAGCCGTTGGTGGGCGCTGTTGTGATGCTGCATGGCACGCAATACGGCGCTGCTACAGGCCTGGATGGCAGCTACGAGATAAAAAATGTGCCGGCAGGCGAATACGATTTTGAAATTATGTACGCCTCATTTGAAACCTATAAAGAGCATATTTCTGTAAAAGACGGCGAGACATTAACTATCAGTAATAAGCTGATTCCATCATCTCATGTACTATCGGAAGTGCAGGTAACGGCAAAATATAAAAATGGCAGCGAAGAACAGGGAATAAACATAGAAAAGAACAGTGATAATCTGCTGAATGTAATGTCGGCACGCACAATAGAACTGCTGCCCGATGTAACTGTGGCTAATGTATTGCAGCGTGTATCGGGTGTGCAGGTAGAGCGGGACGCAAACGGGGAAGCAAGGTATGCCATTATACGTGGCATGGATAAGCGGTATAATTATACCGAAGTGAATGGTGTGCAGATAGCCAGCCCGGACGATAAGGCCAGGTATGTGCCATTGGATGTTTTCCCGGCTGAATTGCTGGACCGCATAGAAGTAATTAAATCGCTCACCCCTGATATGGAAGGGGATGCTATTGGCGGAGTAACCAACCTGGTAATGAAAAAAGCGCCCGATGACCTGCTGATATACGCTACCGCAGCTACGGGATATAACCAAAACCTGTTTGACGAACATTACAACAGCTTTGATAAAAACGCAATTGTAATGAATGATCCCGCTACTTTACATGGCAGCAATTACCAGGCTACCCCCGCCGACCTGCCATTCGGAAGTTCTGCGATCAGCCATATACAGGCTCCCCCGAATGGCCTCTATAGCCTTAGCCTCGGCAACCGTTTTTTTAAAAAGAAATTAGGCGTCATGTTTTCAGGCAGTTACCAGAATACTTATAAAGAAACAAATGACATTTTCTTTAAACCCGGTTCACAACCTTCTGTAAACAACTTCCCGGAATTTGACGACCTGTATTTAAGAACCTATTCCACGCAGGAAAGCCGGATTGGGCTGCACACTAACATTGATTACCGGATCAATGATAAAAACTCTGTTGAGCTTTACGGAATGTTTGTGCAGTTAACGCAATTGGAAGACAGGTACGAGATAGATACATCGTTAAGCGGAGTAAACAGGTATGGGCCGGGATTAGGGTCGGTTGATGTTAAAGACCGTACTGCTTTGCGCAGAGATAATATTGCCAACGTTACCCTGAAAGGCAAGCATATGCTTGCTGATAATTTAAAACTCGACTGGACAGGAGCCGTTTCAAAAGCAACAAGGGTTGTGCCGGATATGACCTCGCTTTCTACAGGCAGCCAGTTATCAAAAGATACTCTGGGGAATATTGTACAGAGCCAGCCGGTAGTGAATGGCATTACAAAAGACTGGGAAAAAACAACAGACCAGGATATGCAGGGATTTGTGAATCTTACTTACACGCCTTCGATATTTGGTAAGGATGTTGAATTTAAAGGTGGGGGTATGTACCGGGTTAAAGACCGTTTCAATTATTATAATGAGTATAATCTGCAACCTAAAAACAGTTCTCTTCCTTATACCGGCCTTTCCAATATTGCAGATTCCTCGCTGTATCTCGAAAATCCGGAAGGAACGCCTGGTAATGCGCTGACCTATAAAGAGAGTGAAGCAATATATGGTTATTACGCCCAGGCTAAGGTTAGTTTTTTTGACAATAAGCTACAGGTACTTGGCGGTGTAAGAATAGAACACACACATGTGGAAGACAGCATGTACCAGAGCGATTCATTGGTAAACGCGGTAGCTGGAAAATTTGACTATACAGACGTACTTCCCAGCCTGCATCTGAAATACAAGCTGACTGATAAACAGAATATCCGCCTGTCGTATTTTGAATCCATCTCAAGGCCGGGATTTTTTGAATTGGTAAATTATACATTTACCGGGGAGAATTTTACAGAAATAGGGAATCCATATCTCAATCACAGCGTAGCGCAAAATCTTGACGCCCGGTATGAGTGGTTTATCAAAGGCCTGGATGAAGTGCTTGGGGGCGTGTTTTATAAAAATATAGCAAACCCCATTGAATATACTATTGTTCGCCCCGGTGGCCCGTCTGCTGCCGACCTGCAGCCCAATAACCTGGGAAGCAATGCCATTAACTATGGAGCGGAATTGCAGGTGGTAAAGTATTTTCATTATTTTGGGGTATCGGCCAATTATACCTATACGCATTCTGCAGTTACCAGTCAAAAGCTATCATATATAAACAAGCCTGGGGTAGGGGACACCACAGTTTATGTTTCCGAAACCCGCCCATTGCAGGGCCAGGCGGCGCATGTGGCCAATCTTGCTTTGATCTATAAAAACCCGAAAATGGGACTGGACGCCAAACTTTCCTGGCAATATACAGGCAGGCAAATAGCGCTCCTCTCTCCATATGTGGGACTTGATTATTACCAGAAAGCTATTTCATTCCTTGATTTTTCGTGTGAAAAACGAATTGCCAAACACATAGCGGTATATGCGAAAGTCAATAACATACTGAATGCTAAAAAAATTGTAGAGTTAGATGTTTCCAATAAGCAATTTACCAATCCTGCTACTCCCGCCCTGCTTTTGCCCTACCAGAATTTACCGGATGGGAATACATTAGTGGAGAAAAGTAATTACGGCCAGAATTATTTAGTTGGCATTCGTTTCAAAATGGACTAAGCATTTTTTGATAAAAAAATACATAATTATTATGAAGAAGTTTTTTGTTTTGTTATCGTCATTTATTCTGTTTGTAATTGCAGGTGCAATCATTATTACATCCTGCACACGAAATCTTAATGACGCCACCTATATTTCGAAGAAACTGACATTTACTGCAACAAAAGTAACCAGCGATACGCTTTGCGGCACTTTGAAAGGAACACTGAACCCTAATATGACTTATTACCTCACCTGCCCGGTAATTATACCTCACGGCGATACTTTGATCATACCTCATGGCGATACTATCGCGGTGGTAAACCCGGCAGCATACTTCCTGGTGCAAGGCTCGCTATTCTCGCTTGGCACAAAAAACGCACCAAACTGGATGACCGTACCCAGCATACAGAAACAGGATAATGTGGCAACGGCAGAAAACCCTCCCAGCGACCCGGCATTTACCAGCCTTAACCTATGGCATGGTATCCAGTGCGATACCGGTTGCACTTTTTTGGTGCTTAAATGGACGCACATTGAGTTTGTTGGCGCTAATTTCAGTACGCCGCCCATTTCCGCGCTGAAAGTTGGCGGCCCGTCGTGGCCGGTGTATTTCAGTAACCCCAATGGTTATTGCATAGTGGAAGATTCGTGGATATATGGCTGTGTTGATGACGCAATAAGATTTGCCGGGGCTAACCTTTGTATTATGCGCAATACCCTTGAGAAGATCAGTTATACCAGCGGAGATGCACTGAATGCGAAGCATGGATCTGTTGGCATTATGGCTTATAACCTTTTTGTAGGTACCGCAACAAACGGCACTAAAGCCTCTGATAAAGGCTCTGGCGCTGAACCAACCTGCTCTATTGACATGTACAATAACACCTACATAAACGGGGGATTCCGCCAGACGTCAACCGCTCATGGCGCGGATATAGATTATGAGCAGGGAGCCAATGGACATGCCTATAATAACCTTATTGTGAACTGTAAAGTAGGATTTCGTGTAGTTGGTAATCCCGTTGCGGATACGGCAGACCTGTATTATGGATATACCTACAATTACGGCGATGCCGATTCCATTGTCGGCCAGTTTTACCCGGTAGGTAATATCACGATACCTAAACCAACAGATATACCTGCCCCTTCTTCTTATCTGCCCTCCTGGTATGTGCCTGATACTGTTTTCAGCGCGCCTTCAGTAGTTGGGGCAAATAACCCGATGTTCGTTAACTACCCGCTGCCATGCCCTTCCGGCGCAAACATAGATTATGCCAGCGGTTTCGATTTTCATCTTCAGGCAGGTTCACCGGCCATTGGCAAAGGTTATACCGGCTGGACGCCAACGGCACCTGTTCCGGTTGATTCGGTATATGGCGCCACGCAAATTACACCACCGGGCATTGATATAGGCTGTTACCAGCGTAATGGTACGGGAAACCAGCATTAAGCAGGGCCGCTAAGGAATGGCGTGGTTAATATTTTTTGTAATAATAGCAATAAAGAACTATTTTTACATAATAATGCTTCTTAGGAATGTCCGAATTAACTCTTAAAATTATTGTATTACTGATACCTGGAGGAATAGGTGCAATAATATTGGAAAGGCTAACTGTTCATAAGCCATGGACTTCTTTTCGATTCATTCTTAATTCAATATTAATAGGTGTTTTTTCATACTTATTTCTTCAGATTATCGTATTGATTATTTACTATTCAGGAGTTTGTTTGAAAATAGAAATGAGTTCATATTCCAAAGATTTAAGAATTTGGGATAACCTAAATGACAGACCAGGAATACCATATTTTGAAGTAATTTGCTCAAGTTTTTTTGGATTATTATTGGGCCTCTTATTGACAAAAGCGGATACAAAAAAATGGTTGAATAATTTTGCTAAGAAGCAAGATCTTTCTTATAAATATGGTGATGAGAATTTGTACTATTATTTTTTGAACTTGGAAGAGACTAATTATGTTTATGTTAGGTATATTAAATATAATATGACGTATTTAGGAAATGTGGTATCTTTTTCTGAGGCAGATGATTTTAAAGAATTGGTGTTATCGAATGTTTCCGTTTATAGCTATGATCAATCGGAATTACTATATGAAATAGCTGAAATATACCTATCTTTGCCCAAAGATGATGTAATTATTGAATCTGCCCAAACTAAATAAAATGGAAAAAAATAAAAACTTTTTGCAAAAAGCAACTGTCTTAAATGAAGGAGTAAATAAAGGCAACATTAAACCGCAAACTAATGTTGACAAATCTAAAATTTTACCCCCCCCCGCTCCGAAGCCCAAAACGTCTTAATTTCTTTGAATTTTAACTTAGATTTATGAGCGAAAAAGTAATAGTAACCGTAATAACTCCATCTTCAAATATAGAAGCTGGTGTGGTAAAGGTTGAGCCTGATATTGATAAATCAGCCGTATTACCACCACCTCCTCCTAAACCTCAAAAGAAAGATTAATTAACCCAGCTTATTGCAATATTATGAAAGCTAAATCACCTCAATTTAATCCAGAAGATTTAATGAAAATAAAAAATGGAGGTATAAAACTACCACCAAATATTGATAAGTCTGCTGTATTACCTCTTCCTAAACCAAAACCTAAAACGCCATAGGTTTTGATTGCTAAACGTTGCAAACTCTTTTAGCAATTTCAACATTGGAAATGTAAAGAAAGGTATGAGCATTCTTTATTCCTTTACAAATGTTGCACTATAAGGTATATTTCCCACCGATAAACGGATGAGATATGTGCCAGGTACAGAGATGGTGGGGTGGTATTGATGATCTCCGCTACTTTGAAATTCGTTATCTGCCAACTGCATTATTTTCTTCCCGGTAATATCATAAATAGCTATGCTGATGTTTGCCGGAACAGGCAGCGCATAGGCGATAGTCGGGTTGCCGGAAGATGGGTTGGGATAAACAGAAAAGGAATTATCTGTTATGCCTGTTACCGGAACTGCCGAGGTAGCTGTGGCCGGGTTCTCATAAATAGTTACGTTTGGCGCAGCATTAGGGTTATCCCCGCTGCTGGCGCCATCTCCGTTCACTGCATTCAGTAAGGTATAGAATGTTACACTGTCGCTTCCTGGCGCTGGCGCTGTCCAGTAGAATTGTATGGAATATTTATTGACCCCGGCAGTAATTGGCGACAGCCTGGTACTGTGTTCCACTATTGTAGTTGCGCCACAAGGATAGGTATGGATGCTGCCTGCAAGGGATGCGGGTATGGTATAAGTGCCTGCCTGGGTATGATTGCCCAGCACAGCGGATGCCTGGAAGCCAAAACCGGGTAGGGTTGTGGATATTGCAGTAGCATCGCCGGTTATAGTGATGAAGTAAGTTTGCAGGGCATTATAAACGGTTACCGGGGCCATTGTTAATGTATCCGTAATCTGCAATTGTACAACCGTTAGCGGATTATTCCCGCCATGGCAACTGCTGGTCTGGCAATGTCCCACTGTGCCGGTCGCAGCCCCGGTTACATTGCCATGCCCATGATGGGCAGGGCCGTCAATATCGCTTGATAAAACTATATACAGAAACGACAGCGACAGTGTAAAGGCTAAAGAATATTTTTTCATTCTGGTTAATTGGTTAATAGATTAAATGGGATGTGTTATACCTATTCGATAAACTTAGCTTCAACCTTTTTTTAAGTTAACACCAACAATCCCGAAGGGATTGAACGTTTATAGAATCAACTATTTTTCAACACCGATGCCGAAGGTATCGTACTATACCATGTATAGAAAACCACCCTCACTAAGTATAGTACGATACCTTCGACATCGGCAATACTTCTTATACTACTATAAACGTTCGATGCTTTCAGCATCGTTACATGCTATTGTCTTAAAAATAACCCTATAATAAAAGGGTAAGTTTAAAGTCTATTTGGTATTAATACTAAATAGAGATTATTAGGATGCCATACAAATAAAAAAGTGAAACTTTCAAAAAGAGTTACGATTGTTGTAATTTTTTGAAAGTTTCACTTAGATAACTGAAGGGGAATTGTTCTCCTTTACTGTTTTATAAATTTCATGGTATTTACCGCGCCGGTTGTGTTTTCGCGGATGCTGATGAAGTAATAGCCCGGATTAAGATATGCGGTATTTACCGTAAAATGTTTCCCGGTTTCAGCGCTGCTATATACTTTCTGGCCAACCATATCTGTTATTACAATTGTTTTATCCCCATCCATATCAGCGGTAATGTCTAAGGTATTGCCAGCCGGGTTAGGGTAGAGGGTATAAACTGTTGGTACATTAGCTATTTGTTTTACGCCATTGTTTGCAACAGTAGTATCGGTAGAAGCAGCGCTGGTAGTGTCTCCTTTAAGAACAACATTATCAAAACGGTCATTACCTGAAGTTGCACCTGAAACGCCAACAAACACAATTGTTATAGCAAAATGTGGATTATTATTAGTTAAGGTATCTGCTGCGAATGAGAACGTATGGAATTCCCACCCGGTAGCAGCAGCGGTATCGGTTAAAGCATCAGTAGAATCTACCGTATATGTACTGCTGTCTATAACATCAACTGCTGAAGTTGGAATAAAATTAACGCCATCCCTGGTGTATAAAACCATATTTGTTGAAGCCCCACTGCCCGTCCTTTGTTCGGCATATGAAAATTTCAGGTTTTTGTAATGAGTTGAGGGCATAATGAATGTCACTGAATCCGCAGGGTTGCGAAACCTGATACAGCTACCTACATAATCGCCGGGTTGCAGGTTAACAAATGAGCCGGTGGTATAATCAATATAAGCACACCAATAATCAAAAGAAGCGCTGCCTGCGCCAGGCGCTGTATAAGAAGGAGGGACAGTAGTATCCGCAGCATTAAAATCCCATAAATAAATTGTGCTTTGTGCGTTACTATGTGTATTAAAGGCAACCATTGCTACCATGCAAAATAAAAGAGTAAGTACATTTCTTTTCATAAACTTTTTGATTTGATTTTGAGTGCAAAGGAATAAAGCATTTGTTACCGGAATATTACCGAAAGGTTAAGGATGGGTTGTTTGTTTTTACTCGCTAAGGGTGATTTCATTTTAGCTTAATAATTCCTTAATGATTAGGTAACATGCGGGAGATACTTTCGCACATTAATTCTAAAATAATACCCGGCATTTTTAATGCGATTTTCTGTACTGCTTGTTTTATTGTTTTCCTGTTTTCTTTTTTCGTTCAAAGGGAATAGCGTTCCTAATTGCAAATTTAAATTCGAGCATTTCCGGTCGCTAAACAAGATACCGGAGCCATCGGATATTGTTTATGATAAAGAGAGCAATCACTTTTTTATAGTCAGTGACCACGGTATATTATTTGAGTGCGACTTGTCCGGCAATATTATCAGGAAGGCGCCGGAAGAGGGTCTTGACTTTGAAGGTGTAGAGGTGAAAGATAGCTTCGTCTATGTTTCAGACGAAACACCGAGAAAGGTGTATAAATACCGCAAGAGCGACCTGTCGTTAGTAAAAACTTACCAGGTATCGTGGGGTGGCGCCCTGAACAGGGCATTTGAATCTATAACCTACAATTATACTAAAAAATGTTTTTTGCTGGTATCGCAGGAGCCGGTATCTATTATAGAGTACGATGATAATTTCAAGGAAATAGAAAGGTATCCGTTTCATGGCGTCCGCGATATGTCTGGTGCAAGATGGTATAAAGATAAACTGTACCTGCTAAGTAATAAGGACGAATGTATCATTAAATGCGATCCTGCCACTTATGCGCCAATAGAATATTACAAGATCAATGTGCTGAACCCGGAGGGGCTTGCATTTGATGCTTTTGATAATGTATTGATCACTTCCGACGACCTTCAACGACTATATTTTTTCAAGAATTTACCAACCATAACAAACTAAAAAATGAAAAAACTATTACTACTTACACTGGCCGGGGCAATATCTTATGTTTCGCACGCCCAGTTTTCGGAATTTGAGGGCAATGCCGGCAGCACTTTTACGCTCAGTTCCGACAACAACACACTACAGATAGGCGGGCGTACTTCTTTCTTTTACCAGTACCGGGTGATGAAGTCGTACCAGGGGGAGAGTACGAACGAACCTAAATTAGATAAGGATGGTTTCCAGATAAAGGATATGGACCTTGATCTGCTGGGTAAAACAAGCAGTAAATTCGTTTATGAATTTCATATCAGCCTTGTTGACCTTGCAACTGCGGCGGCTACCAATAACACAGCCAACCCTGCCAACCCCGGAATAAAAGCAGGTTACCTGATGTATGTGGGCTGGCCGGTTCACATAAAGTTCGGGTACGACAAGTTGCCATTTTCCCTCGGCAGCATTTCAGATGTATATGCTACCCCTCAATGGAGCCATTCCAACCTGGCAAGCGGCGATCTGTTCTCCCGCAGGGATATTGGGTTAACCTTAAATTATGAAACCTGGAAGAGCAGGATCAATGCGTTTGCCGGTATTTACAGCGGGATGGGAGAAAATTTTTATGAGTATGGCCAGGATAACAGCGGAAGTTTTGAATATGTAGGCCGTGTAGAATTCCGCTATCCCGGGAAAATGACCTACCACAACGTTGATGAAGAAAACTCCCCGGTACCCCAATTACGGGTGGGAATTAACGGCAGGTATGAAAACAAAACACAACCCACCGGCCAGCCAACTGTGCTGCAATCTTACCCGGATGAAGTGGGTCCATATGGTATCCGTATGATAGACGGGAAACGCAGTATTTATGGCGGGGACCTTACGGTAAAATACAAAGGGCTTTCTGCTACATTTGAAGACGAAATTATCAATATGCAACCCGTTGATGCTAATGACCCTTTATTTAATGCCACTCCTTCCTCATTTAACAAAGGTATTATTATGGCTGGTGGGTACGTTGCCCAGGTTATGTACAATTCAGAAAAAATACATTCTACTTTTTCTGTATCGTATGAAGACATAAATGTGAATGACCTTATTGTTGGCGACCAGCAATGGCTCAACCTGTCTTATGCTTATAAAGTAAACAGTTTTAATTCAGTATTTAAAATTGAATACTACTTACCTGAAAAAGAAGATGTAAATTCTAATCCGCTGAAATATACGGCACAGTTGCGTGTTGGCTACCAGGTTGTGTTTTAATTCTTGTTCTTTCCGATTCAACAATTTTTTATTAATAAAATCAATTTCAAAAATCAAATTATGAAAAGGCTTATCATACTTTTAATACCTGTAATTATTTTTTCGGCCTGCGTAAAAGACCGCATACCACCTGCCCCGCAAGTGGTAACTACTTCTTCAAATGATACATTAATGTATTACTGGAGTTTTAACAACCAGGACTCCAGCAACCGCGCACCGGATTTTGGCGTTAATTCCGGTGCAACTTTCAGGTATTATGCCAGCTATATTGATTATTACTCCAGTGGCTCATCCATAAACCTGATCGGGCCAATAGCAGATACAGGATCAGCCCTGCGTGTGCGCAACCCTTCAGATTCCCTGGTATTTGTGATGCCAACTACGGGTTATGACAGTGTAGTGATGCAATTTGCAGAGGAAGCGTCATCTACCTCCAGCGGCTCCACTATCAATGACATATACTACACTACAGATGGGGTAAATTATGTAAGTACCGCCCTCGCTAATAATTCTTATAATGTTGGTATCGCATATTCGTTATTTGCTTTCGATTTTTCTTCTGACCCTAACGTTAATAACAATCCGAAATTTGCTGTAAAGATTGTTTTTGCCAATAATAATACCGGGACATCAGGCAACGACCGGTTTGATAATGTAACGTTGCAGGGAGTAAGAAAGTAACTTTTATATAAACTAACATATTGAAACGATCAATTCTGCTCCTGCTGGGTTTGCTTACCGGGTGTGCTGCTATAGCGCAAACAGATACGCTGCGTGTAATGGCGTACAACGTGCTTTATTACGGAGACACGCCGCCATGCCAGGCCCCGCACAGCGTCTTGCACGGATATTTGGAAACAATAGTGGCTTATGCAAATCCCGACGTAATAAGCCTTGAAAAAATGGCGGCGATACCCATATATACCGGCGACAATTCGGGCAGTGCACCTGCGGGATTTGCGGATTCCATTGTACAATTCGCACTGGATGCGGCTTTCCCCGGCAGGTATGCTTACTGCACTTATACCAATACTTCGGGAGCCGATAATATTTCCATATTGTTCTACGACAAAAATAAGCTCGGGTTTGCCGGCATCGTTTCCTCTTATGCCAACATTACCGACTTTAATACCTACAAACTATACTACTTATCTGCAAACCTGGCAACCACCCACGATACCGTGTTCCTGTATGTAACGTGCAACCATGATAACAGTGGCAGCGGAAGCAGTGATGCGGCCACAAGAGGGGCGCAGATAGTGGGTGAGATGGCGCAGATAGAAACACATTTCACTACGCTGCCCAATATGTTGAACATGGGCGACTTTAATACCCAGAACAGCAGTGAGGTATGCTACCAGGCTTTAGTGGCGCCCACAGATACCGGTTTCCGGTTTTACGAACCCTCTTTTTACCCCGATGCCGTTTACACTTACCCGGCAAACTGGGCTACTGATCCAGGCGCTTATGCACCCAATCTTACTACTTCAACCCGGGAAACAAGTGTGCCCAACGGCTGCGGATCAACCGGTGGGGGAAAATTATGGTTCGACCATATTTTTGTTTCCTCTTCAATTATAAACAATGAAGCAGGCATCAGCTATATACCTCATTCTTACCGCGCCATTGGCAATGACGGCAACAGGGTAGGCATATCAATTAATGCTGCGCCCACCAATACAGCCGCTCCAACAACCGTTATTGACGCATTGTTCCAGATGTCTAATAAATACCCGGTTATGGCCGATTTTGCTGTGAGGGCTTTAACCCCGCCAACAGGAATTGTTACACAGAGTATTGAAAAAGAAAGAATAACCATTGTGAACCCGGTAAATGACCAGATAACACTGCACGTTTCCGCTGGCATAGTTGGTAAAAAGATAAGTATTACCTGTATGGATATGCCCGGAAGAATGCAGCTTAATGAGACAGTAACAGTTACTGGCGAAACAATGCAAATACCCTGTATATTGGCTCCCGGAGTTTATTGTATAAGAGCTAATGTTGAAAATAGTGTGGACACACGGGTAATAGTTACCAAAGAATAAGCCGGCTTGTTGAAAAGTAAGGATAGAATAAAAATAACCACAAAGGACACAAAGTTGAAACACAAAGGACACAAATATACTTTGTGAACTTTGTGCCTTTCTTAGTGGCCTTCGTGGTAAAATTACAAATGCCATGAAACGATTTTTCTTTTTTTTATTGTGTATGGCAAGCGGCATTGTGAGTATGGCCCAGAAAGATACTTTGCGCGTGATGGCATACAATGTGCTGTACTACGGGAATGGATGCCAGGGGCCTAATGGCAACTATCACAATTATATGAAGAAGATAGTCAGCTATGCCAATCCTGATATTTTTTCTATGGAGAAAATGGCGGCTATACCCGTTTCGCACGGCGATAAGTACGCAACCGCCCCATATGGTTTTGCAGATTCTATTCTTGAATTTGCCCTTAATGCTGCTTTCCCCGGCAGATATGCTTACTGTCCTTTTACCAATAATGCCAGGGGCAATAATATGGCTGTACTGTTTTACGACAAGCAAAAATTAGGGTTTGTAAGTATCGTATCTTCTTACGCGAATATCACCGATTTCAACACGTACAAATTGTATTACAAAGACCCCAACCTTTCGAGTACCCACGATACTACCTTTTTGTACGTATTACCCACACACGACCTTTCGGGCGATGAGAATGAGCAGGCGCGGGGAGCGCAGATAGCGGAAGAAACAAGGTTAACCAAGCAGCATTTCCGCCGTTTACCGAATATGATAAATATGGGCGACTTCAATTCAAGAAATTCAGACGAGCCATTTTATCAGACCCTTACTGCCGGCGCAGATAGTAATTTTCGTTTTTCTGACCCTCCCTTTTACCCGGACAGTAATCTTTTTTACCCGGCAAACTGGGATCACAACGGGGCATTCTCCGCATACATGACCACCTCCACGAGAGAGTCAAAAGAAATTCCTAATACCTGCGGTACAGGCGGCGGGGCTAAAGGATGGTACGACCATATTTTTCTTTCACCCTGGATCATTAATAACACAAACTATATCAGGTACATACCAAACTCATACCGCACCATTGGCAACGACGGGAAACGATTTAAAGTCTCAATAAACGACCAGAATACATCTGCTCCTGCCGATGTTATTGAAGCGCTCTACCAGATGTCGAACAAATACCCGGTAATGGTGAGCCTGGAAGTGACTTCAAACACAACCGGTATCAGCCCCGCAGACCCCGAAATACCCGGAGTAAAAGTTTTCGTGAAAGAAGAAGCATCCATAACAAATCCTGTCGGTGATAAAATGATACTCCATTTCCCCGGCGACATGAATGGCCAAGAAATAACCATAGCCTGTTTCGACCAGGCAGGGGGAAAACAATCAGAGAAAACGGAAATGGTAAAAAGCGAAGTTATGGAACTGCGCTGCAACTTAAAACCCGGTGAATATTCCATAAAAATAACCGGGCATCATAACATTATTCTGGATACAAAGTTTGTGAAGAATTAAAGCGGGCTTTGTATTAAAAAATAAATACGTTTAAAAGCGTAGTTATCAAAGCAATCTACCTAATACAAATAGATATTTGCATGCTGGATAACATATGTGAAGCGTGAAAATAGTTCTATCCCTGTATTGCTTTTGATCTTAGCCTGAACCCAATAGTTCCTTCAATTATTTTGTCTTTCAATTTTTGAACACTATCATTTTTCTCGAAAGGGATATCAAGTTTTTTTGCAATTAACATTAAATCAGCCTTAGTAGAAAATTTTGAGGTCAAATAAATTTCACCTTCTTCTCTGCTATTAATTTTTAGCATATCAGCAATAATCAGTTCCGGATTCAACTTTTCATTATGGAATAATTTGATTGAATTATCAACATGCTTG
>Ga0206825_1109_pt1 | contig 15458 bp, 12 predicted proteins | sample Alteio_BWOrgCont_79_FD_152875 | JGI IMG/M metagenome (GOLD analysis project Ga0206825, IMG submission 152875) | Enriched cells from forest soil in Barre Woods Harvard Forest LTER site, Petersham, Massachusetts, United States -... | ecosystem: Environmental > Terrestrial > Soil > Temperate forest >...
CATGCCCTTTTCGTAGAAATCTGTTCTAAATCTTTGGGGGAAAACATGATGCGCCTGAGCCAGTTTTCCCGGATCATTTCTAGTCAGAATGATTAAATTCTCCCTAAAGTTGTGACTTGAAAGAGATTTATATTCCCTGATCCCTTTTGGCATTTTAAAATTGTTCAACCTCTTAAAGTTAGGCCTTACAAGATCAACAATCACGAGACTGTAATAAGTCCCTGTCTCATAATGCCGTGCTGTACTGCTTGAAGGATCAAAATTGATATTATTAGCGATATATCTTGCTGCAGCCTGTTCATTTTTTCTCCACAGATCTTGCTCAGCTTCTTGTATTAGCCTTCTCTGATGAATGTAACCGTCTATTTAGACCATCTTATCGATAAATGTTTAACAATGCCTCTCGCCCTCGGCTTCGGTCGCAGGCTCCCTTGCCTCAGTTGAGCTCCCGTCAGCTGCGCCGGCTGCATCCTGTGTGCTTTTCGCTTCTACGTAGCAGCCGTCACACCGTGACGGGTTTTTCTCACGGTCTTTCCTCCACTGATCTGGGAGAAGTTCATGCAGCTTCTGGGCATTGTGCCCCATCAGCCTTCTCATGACATCCTCCAGGTACTCCATTGGATTAATGCCAAGACCTCGGCAGGTTTGCACGAGCGATAAGATGACTCCTCCTGCTTCTCCGCCTTCGACACTTCCAAAAAACAACCAGTTCTTACGTCCTATTGCTAAGGGCCTGATCGCTCTTTCCGCCACGTTGTTGTCTAACCGTGCCCAAGGACTCTTGGTATAGTTCTTCAAATGCGGGATTAGCCCACAAAAGTAACCGATAGCTTCTCTCAGCTTGGACTTGGGCAAGATTCTTCCATCCGTGAGCTTGCCTTTGATCTTTGCAATCAGCTCATCGATGATCGGGATTTCTTTCTCAAGGCGGATTTCAAGCCTCTCTTCAGGAGAGCGCTTCCAGGCTACTTTTTCCAGCATAAATAAGTATTTAATCTTCCTTAGCACCCACTCTCGGAAGATCAGATCTCCTACCTCAGCTTCAAAAAACTTCCGACGGGTATGACGTTGAGTAGACCGAGGAATTTCACCCTCGGCCCCTCCGAGAACCGGACGGGAGTCTCTCAACTCATCCGGCTCCTATCATTCAGCCAGTATCGCTCCAAGTTGCCAGTGTATAAATAAATTCGGTTGAGCTTGTGCTAGACACTTGAGATATTCTCTCGCCTGTCCTACATGTTGCGCAAACCGTTTGTACTTCCTGCGCGCCCATTGTACGAGGTATCTGTTGAAGCGTAACCAAATCCGTTGCATATCTGATGGATAGAACTTCCCGTAATACTGATACCATCCCCTCAATACTGGATTGAACATGTGTGCGATGTCGTCTAGCTCTTTATCTGTTTTGAGCTGCACGTGCCAGCTGCGCATTTCTGCGTGGATGGCTTTCTTTGACGTGCCACTAATCGCTGGCAGGTAATTCGAGTGAAGATCACCTTTCTTATCAACGCATCTTCTTGGTTTGAACGTGTAACCTAGAAAATCGAACTTGATTGTTGAGTATTCTTCTTTTCGATTCTTGTCCTTACAATAGACAATCCTTGATTTATCAGGATGTATTTCCAGTTTGCATTCGCGAAATCTTGCTGCGATTCTATGCATAATATATTCCGTCTGTTTCCTGCTTCGACAGTGCAGTAGCCCATCATCCGCATAGCGACAAAATGGAATATGTGGCATTTCTCGCCTTACCCAAGCATCGAACGCGTAGTGAAGAAATAGATTTGCTAAAAGAGGACTGACTACTCCCCCTGTGGGTGTGCCTTTATTGCGTGAAATTTCTTGTCCTTTCGTTTGCATGGGGGCAGTCAGCCACCGCTCAACGTATAACAAGATCCACTTGCAGTCACAGTGCTTTCGTAGTGCTTTCATTAGCATTCCATGATCGATGTTATCGAATAGACCTTTAATATCAAATTCGACAACCCAATCGTATCTCCAGCAACGTTTTCTCGTGACGCCAATGGCATCAAGAGCTGATTTCTTTGGGCGATATCCAAAAGAGTTCTCATCAAATATCGGATCCAGGATTGGTTCTAGGGTCATTTTAGCCACCGTTTGTGCTACTCGGTCTGCCACAGTAGGCACTCCGAGCATTCTTGTTCCTCCCGACTTCTTCGGGATTGGAACCCCTTTAACAGGTGGTGGAAAATAGTTTCCTGATGACATCTTGTTCCATATTTTGTAGAGATTATCTTTCAGATCCTTCTCGAATGCTTCGATCGATTCTAAATCTACACCAGCTGCTCCTTTGTTGGCTTTTACTTCTTGATATGCTTCCCATACCAATGTTTTTGATATGTTAAATGGCTTGTTCTCTTTCAATTACTCCTCCTGTTTCCAGTTGGTAATCGTTGAGTTTGAATGACCAAATCCCTTCGTTCCAATGCCGTTACAGCAGCTTCTTCACTACTACGAATTTGTCCGTCTCTGTGTAGCGCTTCGATACTTTTAGCCTCGCAGGTTCTCTGCTTGTGCTTTTCTCTTGGCATCGCTACGACAGATTCCCGCAGTTCCGCATAAGAGCCCGGATCAAGCTCACGCCACCTCTGTGCCGGATATCGTCTGACCAATAAACAGGTTTCCGCCAGACTCATCCTGGGTTTGCTATCCCACCCAGTTTTGATATCATCTTGTGCCTTTCGACATTTGAACGGTGGTTCACTTGTGTTCGTCTTCTTGATCCATACCTGATACATTTATCTGTACCTTTCTCCTTAATGCTCACGACGATAGCTCTTGACTACCGCCGCTTAAGGTGGTTTGCAACCTACTCCTGTAAGTCGGTTGCGAGGGGCCTTTCCCTCATCTCTCATGCCGCTTGCTGCGGCGCACTATAGCAAGGACACCAGTTGATGGTCTTTTGTTGGCCTTGTTTTTCATAGGCAGCATATTTATCAGAATGCAGATTCCCTTGATAGTTTTGGAGGATATCGAGCACGTTGTCATGACGCCGATTCTCTCTAAAATCATAGATTCTGTAAGGAGGATCAGCTCCTTGCCCTCCGACGACCACCCACATAAAGCCTGTTTTGCATTTGACTTTTTCTTGGATTTTAACGGGTGTCTCATCGATAAAAATATTTCCACTTTCGAGGATTTTTGTTCTCATGGTCTCATACAGAGGCATGAGGGCCATTCCACAGCGGATCACCCATTGTGACAGGAGTTTGCGGCTGATAGTAATGCCATGTCTTTGTAGCCCTTCACAGATGCGATACAGAGGCATGTGATCCGCAAACTTCTTCGTTAAAACAAAAGCTAAAAAGCTTTCATCTGCTCGGCATTTAGTCAGCAGGCTCTCAGGGAGCTCTGCGGTCAAAATGCCTTTTTCCTCTTGTTGAGGATGGGCATATTTTGGCCTGATGATTTCTTTCAGGTAAAAGCTTCCTGGTTTGTAAGCAAGCTTATAGGTGATTTCTTCTCCGATTTTAACAAGAGGGATTTTGGTTTCAGGGCAGATCTTTTGTTCTTCGGGGATATCAATGATCACGGTTTCCACAGGAAGATCTTTAGGTAAGACGATGGATTCTTTACCTTTTTCGGGCTTTCGTCGACTGTGGACGCTAACTGTTTTTGTTTGTGAGTCGGTCTTTTGTAAATTTTCAAAACCAGACAGCTCTAGCTGATCGGGATTGACATGTGAGACATCTCGTTCAGAGCGCTGTCCAAACAGCTGTTTTTTAAACCAGTTAAGTTGCTCTTCGAGATAGACGATTTTTTCATTTTGCTCGATAAGTTTCTGATCGCGTAAAGCAATCTCATTTTGCAATTGATCTGTAGAGAGATTTTGCACTGCTATCATAACAAAAAATAATACAAAAAAAGCGTTTCAAAAAAAAGAAAAAAATAACTCTCTTTCATAGAGAGAATCTCGGCTGTAATCGCTTTGGAGTGATCCCTTCTAAAAGCATGAGAAAAACTCTTCGATCTACGGGCTCATTCGATCCCCATTTCCAAGCAAAGGTTCCTTTTTCTAATCGCTTGTAGAAAATGATAAAGCCATCTTTGTCCCAGAGGAGAACTTTCATGTGATCTCTTTGTCGGTTGAGAAAAATGAAAAAAGCCCCAGATAAAAGTTCTCCAGGAAAAAGTTGTTCAACTTCCTGACTTAAACCTTCAAAACTTTTTCTCATGCTCATGGGCTGCTGGCAGAGAAAGAGCCGGGCGTTGCCCGGTATTGTTAACATTTTTCTGCCTTAAGTATGCGAAGGCATTTCATCAGAACAGAGGGGTCAAAATTCTTCGTCAGATGAATCTGGATTTGGTTGTATTCGATTGTAATCCCTGTTTGGTCTGATGTGTCCAGCAACTCCTTGAAAGAGGAGCGTTTAACTCTAGCAGGAGAAAATCCTAGGCGTTTTCTCCAATAAATCATGGCGTCATAATTTATCTGCCGCTCTCGGCACCATTGTAACACGCTCTGGCCGCTTTCTTTTTGCAGACGGACTTTCTCTTCCCATTCTAGTTTTTTCTTAGATGAAGCTGACTGAATCATAACACTCCTTTGGTTGTAAAGTCCCAAAAGATGCCATAGCTACAGAGTTTTAAAAAGATGGGTTAAATTGACGGTTAGGGGTCATCCAAAAATAAGTGCTACACTCTCTCAATAGAATTTTTGATTTTCCATAGATAAAAATATTTGCTAGTGCTACTCTGGTTCCCTCTAGGGATAGCCATAGTGATTTCTAAGAACGCCATTCGAACAAAATATCTACACATTAACCACTCATTAAATGAGAAGACCCGTCGTTTATGGTGTGCTACTGAAGCAATGGCTATTGGGACAGGCGGAATAACACTGGTTCATGCCGCTACAGGAGTCAGTAGATCAGCGATTTATAGAGGATTCAAAGACATTAAGCAAAAAGGACGTCGCAAAAAATTGAAGGGACGTATTCGAAAAAAAGGTGGCGGGGCAAAATCTATTTCTAGCAAAATGCCAGAGGTCATCTCAGCCTTAGCAACCCTGGTGGAGGCATCCACAAAGGGTGATCCTGAGTTGCCCCTGCTCTGGACAAGTAAGGCATTAAGCAAACTCTCTAGTGAGTTAGAAAGGCAGGGATTTAAGGCAAGTCGCAGCACTGTAGGTACCCTATTAAAAGAGATGGGGTATAGCTTGCAGCTAAATAAGAAAGATAAGGAAGGAAAATCCGTGCCGGACAGAAACGCTCAGTTCGAACATATCAATGAAAAAGCGAAGAACTTTCTTAGAGAGGGTTGCCCTGTTATTTCTGTTGATACCAAGAAAAAAGAACTCATTGGTGAGTTTAAGAATGGAGGGCGCGAGTATCGCAAAAAAGGAGATCCTATCAAAGTCAATGTTCACGATTTTCCTGATCCTGAAGATGGCAAGGTAGCTCCATATGGAGTTTATGATATTGGCAAAAATAAGGGATGGGTCAGCGTGGGCATCACAAGCGATACAGCAGAATTTGCAGTGAATACAATTCGCAGTTGGTGGCACAAAATGGGGAAAAAAGATTATCGCAAAATTTCAAAATTGATGATCACTGCCGATTGCGGAGGGAGCAACGGGAATAGAGTACGGCTTTGGAAATGGGAATTACAAAAATTGGCTAATGAATTAGATGCGGACATTCATGTTTGTCACTTCCCGCCCGCGACAAGCAAATGGAACAAAATTGAACATAAGATGTTTAGTTACATTACACAAAATTGGAGAGGGGTACCATTGATCAGTCGAGAAGCAGTTGTTCAGCTAATAGGAAAAACGACAACGACAAAAGGATTAGAAATCAAAGCTCAGATTGACTACAGGGATTACAAGACAGGGCAAGAAGTGAGTAGCGAAGACTTCAATGGAATAGGGATTACCCGAGACAAATTTCACGGAGAATGGAATTACACGATTTTTCCTATAATAAAAGTGAATATTCTCCTATGAGAGTGTAGCACTTATTTTTGGATGACCCCTTACTAGGATTTTAGGTGATAAATACAGGAATAGACGTAAGAGATTTGGATTACGCCTGAATCTAATTGCAGGGATTTATAATCGGGATAATGTGGGCAAATGAAATGGGTTACGCAAGAAGTCTATTTTTGGTAATTGAATGCTTTTAAGACTTTTTTTGACATATCTCTAATCTCATGCCATTGAGGAAGCTGTATAAGCTTCTCTGTCGATTTGCCTGGAGAGTATACTCCAAATGTATCTGTGAATTTCCTCAACTTCTCATGCAATGTTCTCAATAATTCATATTGGCTTTCTGTAATTCCAAAATCTTTATATTTTTCTAAAATATACTCATCATCAAAAAAATCACAAACTGTGTCATCTATATCATCGCACTCAGGGCCTTCTGCTCGCACCCAAACTCTTTCCTGATATTTCTCATCGGAAATACAAGCTACATTCTCAATAAAGCTGTCTAATATTTGTTTTTTATTTACAGGGTTAATCATAATTAATTTTTCCTGTTTCTTTATAAACGAATTCTTCAAGTGGTATGTGCGCTTCTTCAGATTTGTTTAAAACCATATTACCATGCTTATCAACCGATTTTCCATTGATTCTTTGGTTCACATAGGGCCTTTGTTGTCTTGGGTTTTTGCTATGAGGCTTCCCAGGCATAATTCTTACATAAGTTCCTTCGTCTACAGGATGTACGAATTTGATACCACCTGGTTTATCTGAAAGTTTGATTCGATAATTCTCAGGAATTCCCTTTGGCCGAGCAAATGTTGGAATACCAGTCGCCTGAATAAGTTCTCTGACTTGGGATTCCGACATATAAACCCCTTGATGAGGTTTTAATTTTTCTCCAGCTTTTTCGAATAGTATTATAGATTCACGAATTGCAGGAACTTTCACAACATTCTCATAGGCATGGGCAATAGTTCCTTCCAATTTTCCAGCTTGCTTCAGTTGAGTCATTTCACGAGTAGTAAACCCAAGCTCCTTTCCTATAAGTGATGTGTTCAGACCGGCTTGGATCGTTTTTTCAACGGCAAAAGCCTCGTTAGCGAAGACTTTTCCTGCATTTCCAAAAATATTCCCTGCTGTGCCTACTTTAGCGCCTTGACTAACAACACTTTCTGTGGATGCGACTCCTCCCAAACCTATTAAAGGGTTTAGGAAAAAATTTTGCAATGCTTGGTCAACCGCTCCATCTTTTTTTGGATCAAAATCGTCTTTGATATTAGTAGAAAAAAGCTTGTCGATTTTTTCATGAACAAAAGGGACTGCCTCTTCTTCCCAAGCTTCTCTTAATGTTTTGCTTTCCTGTAGGCCCTTAGCAATAGATGGATTGAGATCTTCTACTAATTGAAGGGTGTTTTTTCCGAGTATTCCGATACATTTCCATCCCTCATGAACAGGTCCTGATACAATTTCACGTGTGCGCTCTGCAAATGATTTATCAGAAGAATCGGTAAGATTCTGTTGTTTATCTGGAACGATACTTGCATTTGGAGTGGTAAATTCAACTCCAGCCGGTCTTGTCTCAGGAATTGACTTTGCAATATTTCCAGGACCCGAAGAATGGATAGGGGTATAACCACTTGAGAAGTGGTTAGTGTCTGAAGGATTGATTATGTGGCTGCTTGATCCTGAAGCAGCTGTACTATAGATCGGAGGTTTTGAAATATTATACCCTTCTGGAGGAGGCATAAATACTTGATTATAAGGAATAAATTGGTTTGGAAGAACAAAGGGCTGATCGGTTGGTGATGGAGGAATAAATTTTGAGGATGCATCAGCCGAGATAGAAGGTTGTGCATTGGTTTCAAGTGAAGAATTGGCCGGAGTTCGAGAAGTCGTTGGCTTATCTTTATTGTGATTATCGTCTGATCTGACTGCTCCTTCTACTGCTCCACCTACAGCAGCGACTACTCCAGCACCGCCTACTACTACTCCCACTACAATAACTGCAGTTTCAACAGGATGTTCTCTTACCCATCTTCCAGTTTCTCTGGCACCCTTTGCAACTGCTTTCTTAGCTTTTTTGAATCCTTTCCCAACTTTCTTACAAGTTTTTTTGAGAAACTTGCCCTCAGCTCCTATGAGTTCACGATAAGTGCCCGAAATGGGATCAAAACGATAGAGTAGGGGAGAAGGTTCATTTTCATCCTCAACTTCAGTGTCGAATAAATCCTCAAAAATTTGAATAATCTCAGCCTTTAGCTGGGGAAGCTCTTTTGGATTGGTGAAAGCTTTCTGCGCATAAATTAAAGCAAATACTCCAATTGCTTTAATACAAAAGTCATCCCGAATGTCCAAGATGTTCCTTCCCCGCCATTCTACGCCGAAAAGATTAAATCTTTTGATGTCTTCATCTGTCAAAGTTTCACTGTAAATCTCCGCATAAGAAGCTACACCTTCAATTGTCATCAGAGTTCCTCCTGTCATCGGTCATTTTTAGAAGCTGTTTAGATAAAAGATTGGGAGAGATATAGGCTGTGTTAGAACACAAAGATGCTTTTGAAAAACCTTGGAAGGTTTGAAGCATTTGGTTGATATTCTCGGTATGGATAGTTTCCAAGAGATCCGTTCTTAAAGCAGGATGATCCGTACTTAGTGAAGAAGTCTTTAAAATGAAGTGATCTCGATAAAAATCAATCAGCAAAGGGTCGTTTCCTTTCTCTCGAATGAGTTTCAAACTGCTGAGGATTTCAGCTTTTATTTGGTTCAGCTGGTCTTCGGTGACGGGTTGATCGATACAAGATTCAAGAGCTTCCCTTAACTGATCTCCTTCAAAATGTTCGATTAGAGAGACTGTAAGCCGTAACATCCCAGGATAAGTCAAGGTCTCTAAAATAGGCTGCGAAAAAACGGCCTGAGGAGTTGCTGCATACGTTTGTAGATGTTGAGATACCACGCGAGTCATAATCGAGAAAGCTAGAAAATCCCTCTGTGACATTTTCGGCAAGGGTTTGGTCAGTGAAATGAGGGTATTTTTCAGTCTTTTGTTGATATAGACCCCTGTTCTTCCTAAGCAAGGTTCAGAATGAGGCCTAGGGGGCTCGTTCTCATAGGGAGTGGAAAGAGTCCCCAACGTTGCTTCAAGGAGCTGCTTTGTTTTCTCAAGATCGACATTTCCTATGACGATCACAGCCATGCGATGAGTTTGATACTTTTGACGATAGAATTGATGAATCTTTTCAAGAGAGGCTTCGGAAATAGACTCAGGGTTTCCAAGAGGATGTTTATTTCGATAGGGCGGATATTCCTGTTCTATCCTCCATTGCTTCCAGGATTCAACAGGAGAAAGTTGATTTTCATCAAGTTCTTGAAGTAGCTCTTCTTTCATTTCCTCTAAATCGTGTTTATCCAAACAAAACTGAGAGAGAGCACTTGAAAGGCCTAAAAGACCATCTTCCAATCCTCGCGGGAGCCCTAGAGAAATCTCAAAATGGTATTGAGTGAAATCATAAGAAGTCACTCCTCCCAGATTGGGAATGGTATAATCCCAGATCTCACAGCGTAGATCAGTGAGTTTTTTACCTTTGAACTGAATTTTGTGTAAGATGTCATGTTCGATAAGGTGAGAGAACCCCCTTTCATCTTCTTGCTCATCAAGAGATCCTGCTTTAACAATAAAATCTAAGGAAGTGTGGTGCTTTGAATAAGGATCATAGTGGATATAATACGTAAGGCCATTGGGTAACTGGCCCGTAGAAAAAGAGGCTTCATTAGCGTGTGATTTGAAATGGATAAAAAGAAAGAGCAAGAGAAGGAAAAAAGCAAGAGTAGGACTTGGTTTTACCTCAGCTACTGTTCTCTTAAAAATCTGCATGTCAGCCTCAAAGTCATGATAGCCAGTGTACCGCCACCGATTATTGCAACACAAATTTGCGCTTAAATTATTCTCCATAGAGCAAAAAGTCCCGCTCGCATCGTCTCCGCGAGATGTGTAGGGCTCACTCGCGATGCCTTCGCTGTTCTTTTTCCTCTTCACGCTACCCCTTTCAGCTTCTCGTAGTTTTGGCGTGCTTCTAATGGGCTTTGATACTCCCGCTTCGCTACTAACCACTTCGTGTTGTAAATCTCCACAATTTGTGTTGCAATAATCGGTGGCGGTACAGTAGCAACAAAATTTGTAGTTCATTGCATTCTCAAGAACTTAGATTCCCAATTCTTTCTTAATGGCTGGGAGTAGAAAACCTCCATTTTTTGCATATTCTACAATTCCAGCTCTAGACAGCATCTGATTGGCATAAGGAGTGATGTATTCTCTGAATAAATCTTCTAATCGATGTTTACGAAAATCAGTAACCATAGGAGAATCTAAGTCAAAAACTTCATCGTATTCTTTAGGCTGTCTTGTGAAAATGTTGCCCACATTTCTCAATAGGTCAGCGCTTTTTTTGTAACAGTTCCCAAATGTTCCTTGAACGTAGATTTTAATATTTAAATAGTAAAGGTTGCTGTAATTTGATTTTTGTAAATCGAGTGTAACAATACAGTCATCAGACTGTTTAAACCAGCCGTTAAAAGCAAATTCGAAGCCGCTTTTCTGGGCGATTGCACCAAATGTCTTTTTAAATTCTTTTTTTTCCATTTTTACCCGAAACTTTTTGGATAGAGAAGATGATATCATCGAAGTTCTCGTCAGGGTGGCCGTCATTGCAGTAATAGCGGCGACCATTTGGAATTTCTTCAATTATCATTGCAGCTCCATTCACCCCTGAGTTCATAAATTTGACGCCAAGATGATCAGAGCATTCCCATATATTTTGCACTAAAATATATCCCTGTTTCGTAAAAACAGTCATTTCGATATTTTTGGGGTCGATTAATTCAGCATCTTCCCAAAAAATCATCTTCACCCCTTTTCCTTTTTTCCATCTCTTGCCCTGAACCTCGCAATTTCCAGTAATATCAATTGAGATTCCTTGGATATATTCGCTATTTGTTTTCTCTATAGAGATTTTGAGTTTGTCGCCATCGGATACGGGAAATCTATCAGACCAAAATAGAGTCTTCCCATGATATTGAATTTTTGGTCCATTAGCTTGAGTAAACAATTGTTGAAAAGAGGGCATATTAGAATCCTAACCTTCTATAATTATCGATTAAAGCATGTTCTTCGGGCCATACTTCCATAAAATCGAATAAACCTCCATCTTTCTGAGGTGGCTCATGATGCAATTCCTTACTTTCTAATCGTCCTGTATTCCAGTTCTTTCTTTGAGGAGCTAATCCTTTTTTCATCCTTTCCAATTCAAGGGATGTATATTTTTCAGGGTTAAGATAAGATTCGGTTTTCCAATATCTTTGTCTTACTGTAGGCCAGCTGGGAATGTTGCCCTTAGAAGTCAGATTTCTTATAGAATCCCCAACTTTCCACCCTTTTATACCTGTAGATTGACCTAAACCTGCAATAGGTCTAAGAGATTTGAACGATTTTGGGCTGGGCCTTACAAGATCAACAATCACGAGACTGTAATAAGTCCCTGTCTCATAATGCCGTGCTGTACTGCTTGAAGGATCAAAATTGATATTATTAGCGATATATCTTGCTGCAGCCTGTTCATTTTTTCTCCACAGGTCTTGCTCAGCTTCTTGTATCAGCCTTCTCTGATGAATAGGAAAATCTTCTAAGAAATCAGCTTTTGCCAAAGCTCCATAACTTTCTCCCAGACCTTGAAGCCAATTCGAACTAAACTTAACAGCACCTAGTAGAGATCCTCCTAGGGCATCCCATTTGCTATTTCTGTTGTTTCCAAAAGTTTCATACGGTCTGATCAATTTTGCTGTCAGTGGCGTATTAATAGCCGACTTTAATCTCCCATCCGGATCAAAATAATTAACCGGATCACCATCAGCATAAACATACAAATCCATGCTCACTGGATAGCTCACAGGATCAGGACTAATAAATCTCCCGCCCCTTGGGTCATAGTACCTTGCTCCCATCCAAATCAGTCCTGTCGGATCCTGGCTCTTGCTATGCCAAGACAATGACTGGGCATATGTCAGAAGATCAATCGGGATCGACGGATTAGTTTGAGGCCCATAGGCCGAAAGTGCTTGCTCGCTATACTGAATTCCGTGGTCTCCTATGATCCCAGTTAGCTGCCTTAAGGCATTCTGCATTAGATAAACGACACTTCCATTCTCATCACTGACAGCATCGCAAGCATTAGGTCCATAAAACTTCCAAAAAGTCTTATTCCCGTATTTGATGCCTAATTCCCCAAATTCCTCTTCAGGATCGTAAATTGAGGTTGTGGTCAAGGTTAAGCCTTGATCTGCCTTATAACGCGTTTGTAGACGTCTTCCCAAGGCATCATACGAAGCTTCCCAAGACAATCCTCCATCAGTGACTCTTAAAAGCCTACCCCAAGGATCCCAATCGAACTGCCTTTGACCCTGAACGATCATCTCTCCCATCGGATTGTATTTTGTTACGACAAGACCTTGATTATTCATCTCAGAGAAAATCTTGCCAAAGCTATCCATTCCATCTTGAGAGACATACTGATTAGGAGCAGCTGTTCGAACTCCTGTTCCTTGCATTCCAAAATCAAAGTCAAAAGCTTCATTTCCGGCTTTTTCTAATTGACCCCTAGGCTTGTATCTATAAGTCTTTTGCTGATCTGGAGCCGAATAGAAAGAGAGCTTGCCTGAGCGATCCCATTTAAGAGTTTGCTCATGAAGCCCTTCTGGAAGTTGCGTATGAACCATCTCAGGCAAACCTGCAGCATTGTATTCCAAAGTCATTGTCACTGGAGAAATTTTGCTTTTCAAAGAACCGCTCTGATTATACGTATATGCAAGGTTGACATTTGGAGCAGAAACTTTGACTAACTGATTGTTTTGGTAAACAAAGTTACGCTCATGACCCTCAACCTCCAATGACCGTCCGAAGGGACTCCATTTTTGTGTTATTTCTTGGACTACATTCGAATTAAGAGAAATAGTTTCAGTCTCTAAATGTCCATCGGGGTCATAAGTCCGGACAACAAGAGAATGTTCACCCTTAGAGGTATAAAACCAACCAGGGGTGCCTTCTTTCACTTGCTCAGCAGTCTTAAGCATCCCTCTTGGATCATATGAGTAGATTCGCTGCCATTTGTCGACTTCTTCTTCAATAAGCCTTCCTAGTTTGTCATATTGATAGACATGAGGACGACCCACCGGGTCTATTGTTTTTGTGAGATATCCATTTGCATAGAGGTATTTCCATTGCTGAGAAACTTCTCCTTTTTCTGTTTGTAGTCTTTCATAGTCTTTTCTTCCCATTTCATCATAAGAAGCGATCCAAGACGTCTTATTAGGAAGCTTGCATTCGTTCAAATTTGAATCTAGATCGTAACCATAAGATAAGATGGCACCATCAGGAAGCTGCTTTAGGATCAATCTGCCCAACCCATCGAATTGTTGACGGGTTGTTCTTCCTTCTCCGTCAATAGACGCAATGCATTGACCGCAGGCGTCGTATTCGTTGATGGTAGTAATGTCACCCTTTTGGACTTTTATAGGAAGTCCTAAAGAATTCATCCAGGTGATGATAGTTTCATCTCCCTGGGTGATCGTTTGTATATCATTCTGAGGATCGTACAGGAATGAGGATTTTGCAATCAGTTGACCATTACCATCAAAAACTTCCGACTCAGTAACACGTCCTCCCTCATAACGATCAATGGTTTTTTCTCCATTAGGACGGTGGCATATCACTGTATCAGTCTCATAATTCCAAACGGTTTGATGACCACTGGGAGTTGTTTCTGATTTTAAACGTCCTAGACCATCATAAGTCTTTATCCACACATATCCAGCTGCATCTGTGAATCGGATCAGATTTCCTCTTTCATCGAACTCTTGGATTTCTTTCGTATGACTCTCAGAGTGGGTGCGGATTACACGATGATTAGCATCATCATAGTTCACTTTCCAGATAATGCCTTTTTTGTTCTCTTGCAAGGGCCGGCCAAAAAAGTCATAGACAACCGAGCTTTTAGTCCCATCCGGATAGATCTCTTCTTTTAAGAGGCCATTAGTGGTGTAATAGCGTGTTGTTTTTGCGCCAGAAGGAGAGGTCACGGACTCGATGAGTCCTCCAGATTCATAAGTAAAAAGGGTGGAGTGGTTTTCTTTTGTTTCTCGCTTGACCCTTCCTAAAAGGTCGTAATCTCGGTAGGTGCAATAGCCAAGAGGATCAACTTCTTCGATAAGGTAGCCGCATTTATCATACTCATATAGACGATAAGCCAACTGGTCTGTTGGACTTAAGACTTGCCTTGAAGCTTTAATACGTCCTGAAGAGTGATAATCGAGATGAAGAACGTTTTGAGAATTGGCAGTTTGCTTCTGGATTGGTTCATTATTTTTATTGTAGCGTATATAGGTTTCGGAGATCAAAGTCATGCCAGAAGCGGACATGGCTTTCGAATACCACAGATTCCCCATGATGTCGTATTCGCTCTCTTGGATGTTGTCTCCAGAAACGACTCTGATGCACTGACCTTGCTTATTACATTCATATGTGGTGATTACATCGGGATCATCCGTTCCAGTGACTTGAGTTTTTTTACGAGGAAATCCTTGAGCATCATAATCCCATAGTGTGACAGCTCCTGAGCAATTTTCTTTCTCGAGCTGGCCAAGAGGTGTGTATTCCATTTCGGTGTAAGAAAGGCGGGTATTATCAGAGTATTTTTCTATCCTTTTAGGCAGATAGGGAAGAGACTGATCGTAAGTAATCAAGGTTTTTTGGCCGCAAGCTTCTTCTTGGAAACAGAGGTTTTGGCCATTGTAGAAAAGCTTTTTAGTGATTTCTCTTTGGCCGCTGCCGGTCAGGTCTTCACCGTGAAGTCCTATAACTTCAGGATTGCCTCGATTGTCGTAAAGATAAAAAGTAACGAGCCCGCGTTTGTCTGCTGAGGATTTTAGGCTTCTTTGCCACCCTCCAGGTTGGTTCCACTCAACAACCCGCTCTGTGACAGGATCAAAGTAAGATTTCTCATCAATAAACCACGATTGAAGCGTTTCATAACCTAAGGGATCTGTAATTTTATAAATCTGCTTTTGAAAAATCTTATAAGTCGTACAGCCACCGTTGGCATCTGTAACGGTTGTCAAACCATCTTTATAAGCAAAGATCGCTGTGACAATCATTGATTGTTGTGGACCCATTGGAGAGCTTTGTTCTTCCACACGGCCGTCTACGTACTTATTGACTAAGACCCTATCATTAGGCTTTGTCTCTTTGGTAATCTGGTGCGCTGTGTCATATTCATAAGAGATAATAGCATCGTTAGGCAGCTTAACTCGGCGAAGGTCACCTAGATAATCGTAGTTGTATGTGACTCTTCGTCCGTCTTTTGCATAGATCTCAGAGATCGTCCCTTCAGGACTGTAATGGAAGCCTAAGAAGTTGCCTTGGGAGCTTTCGACTTGTGAAAGCCGATTGTTGTTCTCATAGGTG
>Ga0206825_1111_pt1 | contig 14896 bp, 12 predicted proteins | sample Alteio_BWOrgCont_79_FD_152875 | JGI IMG/M metagenome (GOLD analysis project Ga0206825, IMG submission 152875) | Enriched cells from forest soil in Barre Woods Harvard Forest LTER site, Petersham, Massachusetts, United States -... | ecosystem: Environmental > Terrestrial > Soil > Temperate forest >...
TGAACAAAACGAAATAAATTTGAACCTGATTCGCCATGACGGACAAGAACAAGCAACTTTGCTTTAGGATTTCTGGCTTCCCAGTCTTTGATTTGATTAAAGAAAATTTCAGCAGATTCAAATTCTGGAGTGAGAGCTTCCTTTTCTTCGAAAGTTAATTCGTTATTAATACTATCCATAGCAAAATCTTTGGTTAAACGTACCTGAACAGTTGCCAGCACCCCATCAGTTTTAATCGATGACATTGCACCATCATGTCTCAAATTTACTCTCATTGGCAAAATTCCTCCGGAAAAATACTTTTTAGGTATAGCTTTACCAGAAGACATAGAATCTTCTTTGATATAATTAAATACACCCTTCTTATATGCCTGAAGGTAGCGATCATAAATCTGATCTTTGATGATAGGGTTAGCTAAGTTAACGCCAACGGTTTTGTTTTTATTGGTGTATGCGGCATCCAGTAGACCGTTCTGAATAGTTTCCTTGTACCATTTGGCTAGAATTAGAGCATCATAGATTTGACGCAATGGAGCAAAATTCTTGCCTGTATTAACTTCTTTTTCAATCTCTGGAAGAATTACCTGTCGGACAATTTGAGAAGATAGACTGGAAGCTTGTGTAGCTTGATGCTTCTGTTTAGCTAGATAATCTTCATCTAACATGACCTTTAAAGTTGATTTAGTGACATAGGCTGCTGAACCGTTTTCAAAAACTTGAGCTTGATCTGGCAATATCCAAACCTTATTAAAGGTATTTACAGCTATGTTTGTTGTACCAAACCGCTTTTGTGCTTGTTGATAAATCCTTCTCCAAAATTCTTTACCTAAATCTTTTTCTGGATAAATCAGCGATGCGGTTAATTGTTTTAAGGTGTAGTCTTGAGCCAAAAGATCACGGCCAAGTTCGGTCTGACCTAGAGAATTAGTTATGATGCGGTCTTTCTCGTAAGGAGAAAGATTGACCCATAAATCACCTTCAGGAATGGTCAATCCAGCCAAAAAATATTTAACCAGGGTGCTAGCTTCTTCCTTGATGCTGAGTGTATCTTGAGAACCTTTACCTGTATCAACGATAAACTGAAACTCTAATGGTTTCTGAGGATTGACCACCAGACCTTTTAAGGCAATTGGAGTAAATGGTGTAGATAGTCCAACCATTGCCCCAGGAATAGGAAGCTGATTAAGGCTAAATTCCTGTGCAAAGACAGGACATGTCCCTAGCTGTCCCGTGACAATAAAACAAGTAAGAATAAGTATAGATAAAATCTTTTTCATTATGAATAAAGTCTACCATCTATATCTATATAATGCTAAAAATTTGCAGGTTCGAGTCTTCGCCGACCCCTACCATGGACAGTAAATCAAGACTTATATTTCTTGCATAAAAAACAAAAAACCCCTCTGGATTATACATCCAGAGAGGTTTTTGTGACGCGAAACGCTTGGTGCGCACCGCGTCAACAGTGGCTCCGCGGTCACCCCCAAAATCCGAACTTTTCTTATGAAGTTATTCTAGGGCTTACGAATGCTAAAAATGGTAAAAGATGGGTAATTTTAACTAAAATTTAAGCTCGCCCTTGAAGGACTACGCAGCTACATAAACGTGCACTTCACGCTCAAGTCTCTTTCCCAAGTGATCCTCTTGCACGGCCAGATCAAAATGCGCCTGCAAATTAACCCAAAATTGAGCTGAAACTCCAAAATATTTACCCAACCTCAAAGCCGTATCCGCAGTTATTGCACGGACGCAATGAATAATTTCATTAATACGCCTTGGTGATACACTAATATCCTGGGCCAGCCGGTACTGGCTTATGCCCATGGGCTTTAAGAACTCTTCTAAAAGGATTTCGCCCGGATGAATTGGTGCCATTTTTTTAGTTTTCATAAGAATATTTCTCCTTAATGATAATCAACAATTTCAACATCATACGCATTACTGTCACGCCAAACAAAGCATATCCGCCATTGATCATTGATCCTAATGCTGTGTTGCCCTGCACGATTCCCCCTTAAAGCTTCGAGCCTGTTGCCTGGCGGTACCCGCAAAGCATTTATTTCCACGGTCGCATCCAAAAGCCATAGTTTACGAACCGCTAGCCGCTGGATTCCAAGCGGGATTTTCCGTGAATACTCGCGGTTAAACAGACGCTCGGTCTCTTTACAGGCAAAAGAATGTATCACAATTAAACAATAACACGTGGCGTTAATATTGTCAAGCGTTATTGATTCCAGGGTTCGTCCAGGGTCCCAGGAAGCATGTCATATTTTGTCGACGCTAAAATAAGAACTCTCTGCAACACATTTCGTTACAGATGGTTATGATATTAGCTCCCGTGTAGGGAACAACGATTTTGACGTCAATTATAACAATGGTGACGTTATGTAATTCCCAAAAACTCTCTCAAATTAATCATTGGTTGGATATTAATAATCACCGGCACAAAGCCAGGGGCATTTTGAAGCTGGGCAAACATGGCCGGATTGATGTGGAATTTGATTTCACCATTGCTGGAATTCTTAGCTTCTAGAATACCAGCGGCAAGGGCCAAATCAATACCACCTGGGTTTTCTAATGTCATTGCTGGATCTTTAATAACTTCATGAACATTGCGCAATCCTTCAGGAGTCCAAATTTTATAATCTGCAGGAAATATGTCCATTGTTAAATGCGTATGACTAAGAAAACGCCTTATGAGCCGTTCGTGCAAAGTATCTTTATCTCCGGAAGGAAAATGATCCTGAATCCTTATGGGCACAAATACGGCATGACCGTCTTTCTGACCAGCATATTGATCTATGTCGTAAAACATGTATTGTATTAATTGATCATCCCTCTTGAAATCATTCTCATCAAAAAAAATAAACCTTAGAAATCTTTGCAAACGGTGGAGGAATAAAACGCGTTCTTGACCAGCCATCGTTTCCCACCACCCTTTTTCTGCCAATATCTTATCTAAGTATATGATGGCACCATCCTCATCTAGTAAAATGCGGGGGTTGCTTTGGAATAAATGTTTATCTATGGGTAAATATGGTTCACGCAAACCCTGAATTTTATATCCTAATGAGGCGGCTATTTCTGAAAAAATATAAAAAAATTTACTAAGGGAATAATACGGATTTCTTCCAGTTTCATCGTAATCCTGAAAAAAACTTATTAACTGACTTTCCCAAACAGACTCATTCAAACCTAAAGAGAGAACTCGCGTTTTATAAGGAATAAACAAAGGATATGTTCCAGGAAAAATAAGACCTTGTATCTGTTCACTGCGCTCAGTGTATCCTCGAGTTGATTGCCTCCTAAATATATCCCTATCTTCTTTAGGGACCTGTCTACCTAACCAAAGCACACACAATTTCCAAAATTTATCCTTGGATATGCCCAAATTCTCTACGTATATTCTTACAAATGGCCGCATAAGTTTATCACTCAATGTAAGATTACTATCCGAAAAATAAGACGGATTTGCATAAAAAGTAGTAGTGTAAGGAAAATCTTCTATCAGAGCAGGATCACCCCCACTGTTTAACCATGTTTTAATGACGCCATCTCTTTGTTTGAGAGCATTAAAAAGTGAAACAAAATTATCACTCAGAAACTCCCATTGCATTGTCCAATGTTTCCCATGATGACCATAAGAAAGTCCTTGACTCAGAAGCAAATCCCGAAATCTGTCAATAAACTCTTGAGGAGTATCCCATTCATGCCAGCCAGTAAAATGAAACTCTCGGCCTATTAGAGGAGTAAGATAGCTCCTTGCAAGGGTTGTAATGGTAGTATTTTCTGTACTTTCAATGATGACAGTACTCTTAGGTAAATAAAGAGGCCCGTAAAACATCAAATCGCCTTCCCTTCCCCCAATGAATCGTCTGGGGTTCTCTTTAATCAAATCTTCCAAACGTATAATGTATGCATAGCGCTTATGGTTCCAAGGTTCATACCCTATTGGGCCATTGACCGCAAAATGAATGGTAGACCGGACATTATAACCTGTATTGAGTTCCAATATCATTTGCCCATTACTTTCAACAGACCTTAGATGGTCCGAGATGTGAACGACGTATAGGGGATATTTCTTACCATCAACTTCCAAATAACGAAAATCTTCTGGTTTGATATTCTTGGCAGCTGATTTGGCCAATAACTCTTCAACCGCAAAAATAAACCATGACGATTTAGATTCATAGGAAAGTTGACGGGCAATTTTACGGATCAATTCTAATCCCGCATAACTGTCAACATATTCTTTTAGTTTTTTCACCGCTTTTTCTCTAAGTCCACCACTGGCATTCGTAATGGTACGGATCAATCGAACAAGAAGAGCATTAAGATCTTGGCCCTCTAAATTTTCAAATGATAGATTTTCAATCTCTGATGGCTCTAAATACATTACTTGATGACTATTCATTGCTTCATCAGCACCGGAAAATAATTTGGCGGGCCGTTCTCCAGGCATGGAAGGGGCTGTTGGCGTGAAATCAGTGTTTATACTCCATAAATGGCTGGTATCTGCCGTTAACGCCCGATCAAGGTCATGAACCGTTTGCAGGGTCATTTGTGCTAAATCTGTTAAGCGCATACCTCCTGAAAAATATTTTCGAGGGACTGATTGTTGGGATAATGAAGAAGGCTCTTCTTTGATATAGTTATAAACGCCTTTTTTGAAAGCATGAAGATAGCGCGAATATATAAGTTCAATGTCATCACGGAGTTTACCTCCGAATGCTTTGGTCAGGGGTTCGCTCACGATCACACTGTTTTTATATTCTACGCCCTTTATTTTATTCTTATCGGCATAGACTTGAGCCAGAATGCTGTCCTTGATTTTCTTTTTATACCACGTAGCCAATATCAAAGAATTGAAAACTTGTCTCAGCTGGACAAAATTCTTATTTTCGTTTACTTCTTTACTCAATTGAGGAATGACGATTTCACGTACGATTTGGTTTCCTAATAGATTGGTGTCTTTAACCTTTGATAGGCTGAACTGGATACCTTCATGATTCTGCAAAGAAAGGTAATCCTGTTCTAACATTACCTTTAATTTTGATTCAACAACATAAGCCGTTCCAGCCTTAACGTTCTCGTAGACAATAGCTTTTTCAGGCACTATCCAAACCTTATTGAATGTGTTGATGAGAATATTCGTCGTGCCAAATTTCTTTTCTGCTTCTTCATAGATACGTTTCCAGAATCTTTTGCCTATAGCATCCTCAGGATAAATCAAACTTGCGGTTATCTGCTTGAGCATGTAGTCTTCAGCCAATAAGTCTCTGCCCATTGCAGTAAGCCCAAAACTTTGAGGGATGATGCGGTCTTTTTCGTAAGGAGAAAGGTTCACCCAAAGGTCTTTCTCTGGAATGGTCAAAGACGCAAGGAAATATTTTATCAATTTTCTCGAGTCATCTTTAAGACTGTCATTCGACAATTTGCTGTCTCCACGATCAAGGATGAATTCAAATTTAAAAGGATTATCAGGATAAACCTTGATGCCCTTTAATATTGGAGGATTAAACGGTGGACTTAAATGAACCATAATACCAGGAGCAGGTAAACTAAATTCCTGAGCAAAAACGGAGTTCGGCCCCATGATGCCTGTGACAAAAAAACACAAGATAATAAGAAAAGGAAACGTCTTTTTCATTGTTAAGTAAACCATAACATATAAATTTAAATAATGCTAATAGGGTTGTTCAAAAGCATGGAATCAAGCGAATCAAACGACTGGAAGATTTTGATTGGAAATTTAATCCCAAGGTGCCACGTAATGAAATTCTTAAACTTACTGACATATCTTGTAATACCGATGTCAAAAATCTGGTTATGATCGGCTCAAGTGTATAGCGGGCAAATCACATTTAGCGTCAGCTATGTGCTACAGGGCATTGCAAAAAGGCATTCCAGCGGCTTTTTTCACATGCTTTGACTTAGTTCAAAGTCTTAAAAAGGCATCCAATAAACATTCGTTGCTAAATTATTATTCCAACGTCAATCTTTTGTGTCTTGATGAACTTGGTTATGTGTTCCCGAATCAAGATCAGGCTAATGATATTTTTCAAATCATCTCTAAGCGTTCGGAGTTGACTTCAACCCATTGTCACAACAAATCTTATCCCATCTCAATGGGGAAAGGTCTTTGAAGCGTCAACTGCGACGGCTATTTTAGATAGATTGAATATGAATGGAACCTTTTTAGCCTGGGAAGGGCCGTCTTATCGAGGCAAGAAATAAACATAATCTTCCGGGGATAATTTTAAGCACATCTGTGAAGGGAGATTTTATAGAAATAAATAATACCGCTGAAGGGGATTTGCAATCTTTGACTATCTATGGTACAGCTTTGTTTTTTATGAAGCCGTTCTTGATGCAATCAACTGCCCATAGCGACATCACCAATGTTATAAATGATGTCGTTCTGAATGTTCACTACACTTTAATGCCCATTAGCAAATGGCGCGTTTGGCGCATTTGTGACGATTTGTCGGCTTATGTCGGGTTAAGAAATATTATTATTTACCAACAAATTCTTTGGAAGGTAAATGTTTAATACCTAAAAATGAATCAACGGAGAGATCTTCATCAATTAGCGACCAATGGATGCCATACCCAGAAGGAGAAACCTCATAGGCTTCGCGTTCTTTTTTCGAAGCCTTAAGTAATCTTGGAGAAACTTTGGTTAAATTTACAGCAACTTCTTTGCCATCCACTTTTATCTTCATTTGAGAGCCTGAAAAAACTATTCTTTGAATTCTATGCATTGGTTTCATTTATTTTCTCCTCTCAAATTCATTCCACTTATCTACAATGTAATCAAAATGATCAAAAATAATTCTACGGATTTCCCTTTTTTCTTTTTCCTTTAATCCAAAAGAATATGCCTCGCTGATATCAAACCCTTTAACGTCAATCCAATATTTACATTCCATTCCTGCTTTGCGAGCATGAATATGAATTGGCTCTTTATTTTCATTTGCATAAAAAAACAATCTCCATCCCAAAATTTCTAATATCGTTGGCATGCTTAACTATAACACATCAAAAAAGATGCTGCAAACTTAATGTTCACAACGCCTTAGAACCAAGACTCCTACAGGTAGACGAATTTTGCAGCTACTCAATGCCTTATCATCAAAAATCAAACTACTCATTATTTACCTGTGTTTAGATCGCTTATTGAGCCATCTTCTAATCCAATGAACGCCAGCACAAAAAAAGCTCCAAATTTTTATTAAAATTTTTGCTGCCTCTTTAATTCCTGCCAATATAGTAATCACTGCTGCAAAAATTCCAGCTATCCACCAAATCCACCATTCATTCCTTTGATAAAAGTCTCGAACAGTAAATTGAGCTGTTTCCACACTCGATACCCAACTCTCTCCATTATAATAAACAAATACAAACTGTATTGATTGGGGACCAGGTCTTGCCTTCTTATGGATTTTCATTCTTAAATTTACAGGAGCATATGCTTGCTTATCTGTTGGCAACTGCTGTGAGGTTTCTGAAATTATATGCAAACTTCCTTCGGGATAAGGAGAATACAATGTCAACCAACCATTCTTTATTTTCTTTGCTGCTGTTAATTCAATAGCACTTCCAATTTCGTCTATTTTATTCCATTGGCCGCAAAAACCAATTTCATTCTTATACGCTTTAAATCCAGAACAAATTAATGAATTACTTGAGTCAAAAACATTTGGAGACAGTAAGAATGATAATTTTGAGAATTTGATTAACCCATATCCAGATATATAAACATCTATGTATAATTCTTCTCCTGGGTCAACAATTGGATTTGAAATTCGTAATAAAAGGTTGTATGAACCAGTCTTTAATGCAAGCTGATTGATTTGGGAAGATTGGGGGAGAATTGTATCACTTTGTGCATTACTTAATGGAATAAGGAACAAATAAAAAATAAATGCAAATACCATTAAGAATGACCATGGAAGCTTCTTTAGAGTTTTCATTTATTTTTTATGTTTAATAGAAATTTAGGGATTCTTGAGACCATTTCTGCCTATCTTATTTATCAGCTCACAACTTCTGGTAGATGTGTCACCATCTTATTGCTTATGATTAGGGAAGTCAAAATTATTTTGAGATGGTGGGGTTATTTTGGGAGGTACGGTTTAGTTGCTACGCGTGAGCTTGCGCCAGCTCCCCGGTCACCCCCAAAATCCGAACTTTTTCTACGAGGTAATATTGGGCCTGACGAATACCAAAAGCAGTGATAGATGGATTATCTTAAATTAATTCATCACAAGGAGGATATTGTATAGGAGCTTCCCCAATCTTTTCTACAACTTTTGGCTTTAAATCCCATTTATCAGCCTGGACAATCTCTTTTAACTCAACCGTAAACTGCCAACCATCACCGTAATCAAATAAGAATATCATTTTCTTCCCGACCACTTTAAAAACCTGAAAAATCTTTATCTTTTTAACCCCTTTAGCAAACGTATAGTTACTACCCTCTCCAATATCAACAAATAACTCATAAGCTTCCTTCATCTCTTTTCTATTCATACTGTTATAAAAACCAAAACAGTGATCAAAACAGAAATCGAAAGCTTGAGTAATAACCTTAGCAAAATTATATAAACTTTTAATCTCAGCAATCTTGATTCTTCGAACCGCTGGCTCATTCTTCTGATTCATTACGGAAACAGCAAAAATAAAATACCTTAAGCATGGTTTCTTAACTAATTCCTTGTTGGTAGATTCGCTAAATTGTTCGCTTAACTTAAGAAGATTAGTAATTCTATCGTAAAGAACATCCCATAATCTCTGGCGGCCTTGAATTGCTTCATGATTAACATTACTAGCAATAAACCCAGCTAAATCATCTAATTCTTCATAAAGAAACTCTAAATGATATTTATTCTTTTCTTTAACGGCGTTCTCCAAAATCTGTTCTACGTCCGCGCCGTAATCACAAGCCTCCCCTATAAGTTCAAATTCCAACTGATTGACTAAGAATGATATTTTCTGATAATGATTTCGCATAACTATGCAGGAATTAAAGACTCATATGGAATGTTCAATTTATCATGTAAATTACGAATCATTCTTAAACTTAATTTACGCTTTTTGTGCAAGATTTCAGAAACTCTATTAGCCCCACCAAGAATATTGGCAACGTCGGCTTTCCCAATTCCCATCTGCTCCATACGAAATTTAATAGCTTCAATGGGATTAGGGGGCAGCATAGGGAAATTCTTGTTCTCGTAAGCTTCAACTAATGTAGTCAGCACATCTAAAGTATCGCCTTCCTCGGTGCCTGGTTTGGCATCCCATAAGCGGTCAATTACACTTAAGGCTTTTTCGTAATCCTTCTTTGAATTAATTGGATGAATTTTTATTTCCATAATCATATCTCCTGGTTATTCTATTGCATATTTGATACCGTGCCTGCTGAAGAGATCAGCAGGCCTTTACATCAATATTGTCATACTGACTATGTGTCCCAATGAAACGAATATAAAATATTTTTAATTCATATTTAACAGCTACGACTAAACGGTATTTATTCCCACAAATATTAAACACGATTCGTTCATTACCGATAACACTAGCTGTCCGGTAAACCTGTTTAATCTGGTGAGAGTTAGACCAGTTACTCTTTTTAGCTTCCGCATACCAAGCTCGCAAAGCCTGCTCAGAATCTCGGTAAGCTGACCTACTCCAAAAATCTTTTAATTTCTTAACTGATATAACTCTCACAATTTAAATATACCATAATTTCCCATTTTGGGAAGTATTATTTTCTAAAAGCTATTTCTTAGATGGGTTTTCCGTCAGAATAAATAAGAAAACCGTTGTAAGTTATCCACTTACAACGGTTTATAAAAAACTCCCCCGCGAGGGCTCGAACCTCGGACATACTGGTTACGATCTGACCTGTCTTACGACAGGAGTCGGACTTTCTCTTCGCCCGGTCTAACAAGACCTTAGGGCGGCGGGTGTAAAGTCTCTGCACTTGCCCTCTACCATATAACTGATAGATGCTAGCTCAGGATTGCCCTAAACCACGCTGGGTTCAGGGTTTCCCTGACTTAGCCCGCTTATCACTCTAGCGTTTCCGCTAAAGGCTGCTAACTTTGTAACAGCCAGTTGCTCTACCGACTGAGCTACAGGGGAATAAAACTGTTAATTTCAATTAATGGATCCCCGATTAAAGCAACGGGTATGACACAATATTGAAATATTAATTAAAGAACAAAATAAAAAGTACGGTTATTATACTTAAAAATGTTTAGAAGTCAACCAATCTACGTGAATTCATGGACATGGTTAATGTAGATATATCTACATACTCAACAGCAGAACCAACGGGAATGCCTAAGCCGATACGGCTGATACGAGCACCCAGATTTTTTAATTCTTTAGATAGATATAGCGATGTCATCTCACCCTCTGCATCCGGGTCTGTGGCAATCACTATTTCTCCAATACTTTCATCCTTGATACGGGAAATCAACCTTGGCAAATTCAAATCATCAGGCCCCCGACCTTCTGACGGAGAAATATTACCCAATAATACATAATAAATTCCTCGATAAGATCCAGTGCGTTCAATGGCCAACAAATCTTTAGGACTCTCAACAATACAGATAGTTTTACGGTCACGGTTGGAATCCGAACACACCAAGCATAATTCTTGCTCGCTTAAATGGTTACATTGCTTACAAAAACGTAAACCCTCTTTTAACTGCTGGATGCTATCTGCCAAAGCTTTAACATTTTGAGCGTCCTGGGCCAACATCCAATACACGATACGCTCAGCACTGCGGCGACCAATGCCGGGAAGCTTGGTTAGGCGTTCGATAAGATTTTCTATTAATTTAGGATACATGCTTAACTCGATCCCCGACAAAAATCACCGTCGCAGCGGGATCCCGTCGTGGCGTGACATTCGGGAATGACATTAGAATATTTATATTTAGGATGACACTTTAATAAATTTACTTCTGCGCATTGGGCCATTCTTTGACGACTTTACCACCGAACATTTCCAAGGCAGTCCTAACAACAGGCTCTTCCTGTTTTATATCTGAACCTGATTTCTCTATAATTTTAAGACCTACAGAAATAGGAGCATTTAGTTTTTCTGAAAACAATTCTTCGATCAATTTCAAACTCTCCTTAGTGTTAAGGAAATCTTTAGCAAAAATATTTTCTTTTGAAAAACCAATAACCAAACGTCCAGCCTTAAACTCACAAGGAGTCCCTTCTTGTAAATACGTCGCCAATGCCATTTTCTTTAAAGAAACCTCGTGCGTCAATTCATTCCAATGCGCTTTGATTTCCTCAAGAGATTCAGCCTTGATCACAATCTTCGGCGCTGCCTGTGATTGAACCTCCTTAGCCTGGGACTTAACAGGCTCTGGCACAATAACAGGTTTTGAGACAGCAGTAGTTGAAACAGTTGGTGGCGCTGACTGTATAACACCTGTCGCTCCTCCATAAGTTAATTTCGCAAAAGCTACTTCCAGAGGCATACGCAGGGTTTCCATGATCTTGGCAGTCTCCTGGGCCTCGATAAAAAGCTCAATAGCTTTAAGGATACCTCCAATGGTTATTTTTTCTGCTTGCGCAGCAAGACGCTGCTTGACTCCTGAGGGATAATCAATCAAACCATTCAAACTTACCCCCCCGACTTTAACAATCATCAAATGCCTGAAATGCTCAGTTAAATCTTTGCCTAATTGCTTGATGTCTTTTCCGCGTTCAATGATCTGGTTGAATATATCTAAAGCTTTAATACAGCTGCGTGCAATCAAAGCATCTGTCAGGTCAAATAAAAATTCAATCTCCACCATTCCCAGCATCGAAAACACATCGGCAGCATCAATACCCTTGTCGCTTAACGCACTTAATTGATCCAAAATACTTAGCGCATCTCGCATACTTCCCTGAGAAGCCTTGGCAATAGCAAAAAGAGCTTCTTCATTGGCTTTCAAATTTTCTTTGGCACAAATACTTTGCAAATTAGCCATGATGATTTCAACCTGAATCCGTTTGAAATCAAAACGCTGGCAGCGGGAAAGGATGGTGGCAGGCACCTTATGGATTTCAGTCGTAGCAAAAATAAATTTCACATGCTCAGGCGGCTCTTCCAAAGTTTTTAACAACGCATTAAAGGCATCAGAAGTAAGCATGTGGACTTCATCAACAATGTAAATTTTATAGCGTCCATAACTGGGGGCAAATTTGACATTCTCCCGCAGCGTACGGATCTCATCAATCCCTCGATTAGAAGCCCCATCGATCTCAATTACATCAAAACTGTTTCCCCCGGCGATCTCCAGGCAAGCGGAACACTCACCGCAAGGTTTTAAAGTCGGGCCATTCTGGCAATTAAGCGACTTGGCCAAAATCCTGGCACAGGAAGTTTTCCCGATGCCACGGGGACCACAAAATAAAAAAGCATGGGCAATACGGCCGGACTCAATAGACTTTCTTAAAAGCTCGGTAATATGAGACTGTCCCACCAGCTCTTCAAAATTTTGAGGACGATATTTGCGCGCTAAGACTAAATAAGACATCTTTTAAAAAACTCCCCCTAACCCCCTCTTTATAATAAAGAGGGGGAATGAATTACTTCTTTTAAAGCAGTTTTTAAATCAGCATGGCGGAATTGATAACCGCTTTCTCGTAAACGACTAGGAAGAACATGAGATCCTTCCAACAACAAATTCTGTCCCATTTCCCCAAACAACAAGCGAATCGCAAAACCAGGAACAGGCAAGAAGGTCGGCCGATGAATCACCTCTCCCAAAACCTTAGTAAACTCGGCATTAGAAACAGCCTGAGGGGAAACCACGTTTACAGCACCTTTGATCTGTTCATTCTTAATCACATGTTCAACCACATAAGGAATTTCATCTAAAGCAACCCAACTGATCATCTGCCGACCATTACCTAATACACCACCGACCCCCCATTGAAAAGGCTGCCACATCTTTGCCAGCGCCCCGCCGGCTTTACTTAAGACGACACCTAATCTCATGCACACAACCCTAACATTCGACTCTCGCAAAAGCTCAGTACCCGCTTCCCATTGACGGCAAATATCTGCTAAAAAACCTTCACCATTAGGGCTATTTTCATCCAAAACTTCATTAGGCGCATGATTGCCATAATAACCAATAGCTGATGCACAAATCAATAATTTAGGTTTGGACTTTAATTTGGATATCGTCTCACACAAAAGCCTTGTTGACCGCACCCTGCTTTCCAAAATAATCTTCTTATATTTTTTACTCCAATATTCCCCGACACTCGCACCAGCCAAATGAATAATAACATCAAAGCCTTCCAATTGACCGTTTTCTATAAAATTCAACTCCGGATCCCAGACAATTGTAGAAACTTGAGGCTGGCCATATGAAGATCGGCGGGTAATAACCGCAACGTGATGACCTTGGGCCACAAACATCGCAGTTAACCTGCTTCCAATCATTCCCGTGGCGCCTGTTATGGCTATACGCAAACAAACACCCCTTTTCATATTTAGGAACCCATATACGATAGCCGAAAATCAAAGGATCGTCAAGGCTTGAGGGTCTACCAACGATATAATTCTTTGCGAGGCGGAGTTTTGGGCTGTTGAACAGGCCTATTGGAAAATACTTTTTTAGATACACCCGTTTGGGACTTATCTTCACTTTTTGACTTAATTGCCCCAACAGACTTCTTTTTCATACTTAAACTGATTCGTTTTCGGGCAATATCAATTTCAACGACCCAGACCTTGACCTTCTGCCCTACCTTAAGAATATCCGCAGGATTCTTTACATAGGTATCAGACATGGCACTGATATGCACCAAACCATCCTGATGCACGCCCACATCGACAAAAGCCCCGAAATTAGTGATATTCGTCACCACCCCGTTTAATTCCATACCAGGCAAGAGGTCTTCCATTTTCTCCACACCTTCTTTAAACTGAACGGATTCAAATTGGGCACGCGGGTCCCGGCCAGGCTTCGCTAATTCATCTTTAATGTCAAATAAGGTGGGCAAACCAATGCTGGCATTCACATATTTATGCACATCAATTTTCTTACGTAATTGCTCGTCTTTCATCAAATCAGGGACAGACACCCCTAGATCACGGGCCATACTTTCAACTATCCCATAGCTTTCAGGGTGAACTCCCGAAGCATCCAATGGATTTTTAGCATGACGTATTCTTAAAAATCCTGCCGCCTGCTCAAAGGCCTTGCTGCCAAGCTTAGGCACCTTCTTTAATCCTTCACGGGAATCAAATGCCCCATGCGTGTTGCGATACTCAACAAGTGCCGAAGCCAGGGACGGGCCCAGGCCTGAAACATACATCAGCAATTGCTTGCTGGCAGAATTAACCTCTACTCCCACCTGATTAACGCAGCTGATGACCACATCATCCAGACTGTTTTTAAGTTTAGGCTGGTCAACGTCATGCTGGTATTGGCCTACACCGATGCTTTTAGGATCAATTTTAACCAACTCAGCCAAAGGGTCTTGTAAGCGGCGGCCGATGGACACCGAGCCGCGGACAGTGACATCATAATCAGCAAATTCTTCACGGGCCACCTCTGAAGCGGAATATATCGAAGCACCACTTTCATTGACCATGACAATCTGAATATTCTCCAACTTTAAAGAACGGACAAAACTTTCAGTCTCACGCCCGGCTGTGCCGTTACCAATAGCAATGCATTCAATTTTGTGTAGCCGACATAAATCTTTGACCGTCTGAAACGCTTGCTCTTTTTGCTCATCAGATTGGCTTAAATAAATGGCTGTATGATGCAGTAATTTTCCCTGGGCATCCAGGCAAACCACCTTGCAGCCTGTACGGATACCAGGATCAATAGCTAAAACATTTTTCTGACCCAAA
>Ga0206825_1112_pt1 | contig 14822 bp, 17 predicted proteins | sample Alteio_BWOrgCont_79_FD_152875 | JGI IMG/M metagenome (GOLD analysis project Ga0206825, IMG submission 152875) | Enriched cells from forest soil in Barre Woods Harvard Forest LTER site, Petersham, Massachusetts, United States -... | ecosystem: Environmental > Terrestrial > Soil > Temperate forest >...
GAAGAGCAAGCCGGTGCCTATGTCCTTCCTCTGAAAGCCGTCGAAGAAATGATCAAACTTTTAGAAGTCAAAGAGCAAAAAGCCAAGCTCACGTTCTTTGCTGATAAGATTGGGATTGAGACTGGCAGCGTTACCCTGATCACCAAACTCCTCAATGGGCAATATCCTGATGTCGACCGCGTGATCCCTAAAAAAGCTAATGATCCGATCGCTCTTCACAGAGAAGAGCTGATGTCGCTTTTGCGACAAGTTTCTCTCTTTACCAGCGACCATAGCAGCGCTGTTCGGTTTACCTTTACTTCTGGAGAGCTCCATTTGACAGCCATGAGCGGCGGAATCGGCGAAGGAAAAGTTAGCATGGCCGTCAACTATGGCGGACCCAAGCTCGACATCGCCTTCAATCCCCATTATTTCCTAGATATTTTGCGCCATAGCAAAGATGAATCGATTCAACTATCTTTGAGCGATGCGTACAATCCTGGACTGATCACCGATTCAACCAACGCTCATTTTGTGATCATGCCGATGCGCCTTGAAGCCTAAATGTTCATAACGCGATTATACCTCAGGCATTTCCGCAACTACTCTGAAGCGGACATCTCATTTACTTCTGATGTCAATCTTATCCGTGGAAATAATGCTCAAGGAAAAACCAACCTTTTAGAAGCGCTGTATCTTCTAGGAACGGGAAGATCGTTTCGGACGACTCACCTCAAAGAGATGATCCAAAACGACGCTTCTTTTTTCTTTGTCGAAGCTGAATTTTTCAAAGACGGGATTGCACAACATATCCGGCTCTCTTTTGATGGGGAGGTCAAAAAGCTCGACTACAACAACACCAGCTATGCCCACTTTTCTAATCTTCTAGGGCTGCTTCCTATTGTGCTGCTAGCTCCAGAAGATGTGCTTCTCATCACCGGTGCTCCTGCCGACAGGCGCCGTTTTTTAGATATCCATTTGGCCCAAAGCGATCCTCTCTATGTTTACCATCTCACCCGTTATCATAAAGCCGTCAAACACCGGAACTTTCTCCTCCGTAAGAAAACCACCGCTTCTATTGAGACCTGGGAAAGCCTGATGGTCATTTCGGCAGCTTACCTAAGGCAAAAAAGACAAGAAGTCGTCACAGACCTTGCAGAAGGACTAAAGACCGGGATGCTCGAGCTTTCCAATAACCAAGACCTTTTAGAAATCCGCTACCTCTCTTCTTATACCGAAAATTATCTCCAACACCGAACTAAAGAGCTGGTTTTAGGATCGACGCTGATCGGACCCCACCGCGATGATCTCGAGATCGTCATCAATGGGCAAGAGGCCCGCTCCTTTGCCAGTCAGGGACAGCTTAGATCTGCTGTGGCTGCCATGCGGCTTGCTCAGTGGCAACATCTGAAGAACCACCATGGAGCCCCTCCCCTCTTTTGCATCGATGATTTTGGAGTCCATTTAGATGCCGCCCGGAGAGACGCTCTTTTGGGAAAGATTGCCTCTTTTGGGCAGGTGTTCCTCACATCTCCAGCATTTTTTGAAAATCCCAACCATCATGTCCTAGATATCGAGCAAGGTAGGGTCAGTCAAAAATCTCCCCGACTCTGAATCAAACTTTAAAGGTTTTGCTATCATTTGTTCTTATCCTTACTAATGCTAAATTATTCGAAATTCATCAGGAGACGGTATGTCATTTTTTCCTTCGTCTACAAGTACGGAATATGTCGCGGGGTATCCTCATTGGCCGCGCGTACTGAATTATCCTCCAGCTGCTCTGATTGCAACTCAAACCTTAATGAAGTACGCGAAACCATCTGTGACAACACCTAAATCGTTTTTCATGCTAAAAGAGTTTGTCCAAGCTCAGCAGGCCCAAAGTACAGTAGAGATTGTTTCTAGAGAAGTGTTTGAAATCGCTAAAACCCATCTGGGCGCCCTTCACTTGAAACTCTACGGTACGATTAAGTTAATGCAAAACTTAGCCCATTTAACAGGACTTGGAGCAGCATTAATCACTATTGGAGCTATTGTCATCTACCTCAGACAACCCACGCTTGCTGAAACTCCAAAAAGAAGCTGGACTCAAATTTTTTCCTATGGAGCGATAATCACAGGTCTGATGCTGATTATTCTTGCAACCTATCGCCTGCAATCGAATGTGAATCTGTTCCTGAAGAATTTCGAACTCAATTATTGAAAGAGATCTCCAGAATTCTATCGATGCGGAATACCCTATTTTCTTGTCTTTTGGTGCAATAGGCTTCCATGCCGAGATATTTTTTGTTTTTATACTCCATGATTCCCATCGTTAGCGGCTGGACAAGACGGGAGGATTTTTCGTCATTGCTTTTTAGATAGACGATCCTAACCTGGCTGCTTTCTTCGATGGCCTTCTTGATTAGACTTGCCTTCTCATCGAGTGAGCAATTTTTGTCCGAGATCGCATATTGCCATTTGGTTAGAAAATTGACGACATGGAGATCGACTCGGATATGTCCCTTTTTAACAGGTTTTTTTAGCACGAGCCCATCAAAAGAACGGCAGCGGCTTAAGGCAACATAGGCCTGTCCTGTGGCAAAAGAGCCGCTGAGATCGACAATAGCCCGGTCAAAGGTTTTTCCTTGGCTCTTATGCACTGTGATCGCCCACGCAAGACAGAGGGGAAACTGGGTAAACGATCCGATGACATCTTGAACAAGACTAGATGATGTTTCATTCAGACGATACTCGTAGAGGTCCCATGTATGCTGACCAACTGAAATAGTTTCATCCTCTTGTGTTTTGATCCTAATCTCTTCGCCTTGTATTCCTATGACAGTTCCTATGGTTCCATTGACCCAAAGCCCATCGGGCTGATTTGTTAAAAGCATTACCTGGGAATCTACTTTAATCTTGAGTTCTTCAGAAGTTGGAGAGTTGGCTGGATTAAATTCTCCTTCAATAAATGCTTTAAATGTGTGAAGTTTACCGGGAAGTTTGTTCAGCTTTTCCTCATTAATCTGATTCACTTCTCTGTTCGTTGTTGTCAGATGGATGAATCCATCATCGTGAAAAGCAATCACACGCTGATTAATAAAACCTAATTGTTCCTCTGTTACAGAGTTTTTCCGGATGGCATTGAGAACCTCAATAAAAGAGACATCATTTTGGCGATAGATTTTTTCCAGTTCTACCAGTTCAAAGGAAGCTTCTCTCATGACTTTTGCCGAAAAAAAATAAGGACTTTCATAAACCGTCTCGAAAAAAGCCTTTTCCTGCGATTGCACAATCGGTGATAATTGGTAGAGGTCTCCAATGAAAACCATTCTTATTCCACCGAATGGCTTGCGACTTTTTAAAGCTGCACGCAAGTAAGCATCGATACAATCGAGCAAATCGGCCCGCACCATTGAAATTTCATCAATGATGATCATTTTCACAGACTTGAGAAGCGCGCCATTTTTGGCTTTATATCCCTTTTTTTTGGCATCTTCTACTGTGATGCCCGGCTTGAAGCCAAAAAAAGAATGAATCGTCACTCCTTTGACATTCAAAGCAGCGACCCCTGTTGGTGCAAGAACAACAACATTTTGCTGACTTGTCTTCAAAAAGAGTGATAAGAGGGTTGATTTTCCGGTGCCTGCATTGCCCGTGATGAAAAGAGGATCTTTTCCATTTCTCAAAAGATCAAGGGCTTTTTGAAATTTGTCGTTGTACTCAATCATTCCCATCAAATTTAAATGGGGAATAAATTCTTTTCTAGATTTTTAATAGATTTTGCCGCTTTGACATGTATATACCGATCATGCGGTCGACGATTTCAGCTAGCTTTCACGTCAGCCGAAACGCCTGAAATTAAGTTGACAGAGCACTAGATCCTGCAGAACACTCGCTCTAAAAAAGCTGGATCTGTATATGAGAGATTAAAAGAGAATCTTATGCAGCCAGCACATCCTTGGAAAGCACGATTAGGTGTCGGCATTATCATGCTAGCTCTTGCCTTTTTAGGAATGGTCGTGACAGATGTCCGCACCGTTGGAGGTTGGGATTACTGGAAGTGGATGGTTCCGGTTTATGCAATTTTAGCGCTCTGGCTAAGCTGGTATGTCAAACGCAAACAGCAGACAGTTTCTCCAATTACGATCTGGCATGAACTTCTTCATTGGGCAGGTCTAATTTGTGCAATTTTCTTGGTCTCTCATCTAGTGCAATTGGGAACCATCAGCCGTTTTATCGCAGGGATTTTTCATCTGATCTTGCTGAGTCTGGCGGTCTTTCTAGCAGGGATCTACATTGAGTCGATCTTTCTGTTCATTGGGGTTATTCTAGGGATCTTTGCACTGCTGACAGCAATGCTCGTCCAGTATATGTATGTCTTTATCGTTCCGATCGTCATTGCCGGCGTTTTAATCATGGCCATTTCTGTCTGGATTTCGCACAAAAAATTCAAACAGAATGGATGATATCCATGCAGATGTCGGGAATTTTCCGGTCTTCGTCGATACAGTCTTTAACCAGCAAAATGGCTTGCTGTATCTCTTCTGGAAGCTCATTCGAAGGTCGTGGCCAGGAAGCATCTCGGGTAGCCTTATCGGGCCACCGTGAATAGGCGATCCACTTGCCATCTTCTGCCTTATGAAGACACGAGCCCAGAGCTCCCCTCTTGGCAACAAAGTAGCTAGCGATTTGGTGCCAAGCTTGTCGGAAGTCCCCTTCACGGCCCGGCTTTAGGTAGCTCTGATAGATCACTGCAAACATCCCTTTATCATAATGTTTTCTAGGAAAAGATCGAGTAAAGATTTTTTTTACTTGAAAACGTTTACAATGAACACATTATAATAGTTATTAACTATTTTATTTAGTTTTAAAATAACTAAAATAGTTATAAAATATATGCAATAAATATGGTTTCTACAACAAACGAATTAAAAACATATTACCAAAGAGATTGGGAACACATCTTCCCTAATTTACCTACATGGGAAACACCTGGTCATGTGGCTGGATTTGCTCTTCAGATCATCAGCCTTCTCTATCAACCTGCTGGTAAAGTTATTTCTTTAGGCTCAACTGCTTTAAACGCCCTAGTCATTGGAAGGGCGCTTCAGGAAGCTGATAAATGGGAAATCCGTAACCCATCTGTCTATTCTTTCTATGCTGCGACACCTGTATGGATCAAAGTCAATGGCTGGTCTGTCTTAAAAAATGGCGCTGAATTTATCGGGACTATCACGAGCTTAAAAATGGGCCTTGCTATCCATAGTCTTATAAAATTAGGAGAAAAATCGTACAAGCTCTCCGATAGGTTCAAAACATTGACTCGGAGCCAGATAGGCAAAAGGATGGTTCCTATTGTCTCGAATGCCCTCTATTTGCTGACTTTAGTCAATTTTTCAACACTTGTCTCTTGTGGCCTCGTCGGAGCTTCACTAATGTTCCAAGCTGGCATAAGTTTATATAAGACACTTAATGCATATGAGCATGCCGAGCATTGGAATTCGGCGGAAAGAGTCAAAACTGCAGCTTACGGTTCAATGACAGTGATTTATTTGGCAAAAGCTGGACTAGCAATCCGGCAGTGCTCTAATTAGTTAAACGCAAAGCGTCCTGCGCCTGTCACTAAGAAAACTAAAAGACCACCAAGAACTGCCATGTCTTTCATAAATAAGGTTTTCTGAGTCATCTTTGCATCGCCTTCCGTGTTCCAGAAATCATGCATTTTAATTGCAGATGGAATGATGAAGACTATCAGCAATAAAGCCCCAACGCGTGCTTCATAGCCGAGGAGTACAGATAAGCCTCCGATGATCTGCAATATGATCGCAGCTGGCAGAAGCGATGTTGGCAACTTCTTAAATTGCATATGTTCAGTAGAGCCTTTCCAATGGACAGCTTTAGCGGCTCCAGACCATAAAAATAATGCACCGATGAGGATCCTAGCAACTAAGAGCAATAAATCATGGAATACAGCCATCAGTGACTCCTTTCTTCTCTCTGTAGCATAATCGTTTTTATTCGAGAAGTTTTAAATAGGCTTCGCCTAGTTTATAGGTAGGAACTTTTCCTTCTCTTGCTTCTTCAAAGGTTTTAATCATCTCTGTGGCGAGTTTTTTACCCAGCTGGACGCCTTCTTGATCAAACGAGTTGATATGCCAGATAAATCCTTGGAAAACAACTTTATGCTCATAGTACGCTAAAATCTTACCCATGGTGAATGGATCGAGCTTTTCGGCAAAAAGAATTGATGAAGGTCGATTGCCAGTGAAGACCTTGTTCGGATTGGGATTGTCTTGGCCTTGAGCTAAGGCGATGGCTTGGGCAAAGAGATTCGCCAGAAGTTTTTCTTGAGAATACGACCCTTGAATCATTTGATCTTCGCCGTACTGGGTCTTTTTAAATCCGATGATCTCTAAAGGAACAATCGCTGTACCTTGATGGATCGATTGGAAAAACGAATGCTGGCCATTGGTTCCAGGCTCTCCCCAAATGATCGGCCCTGTTGGATAATCGACAAGTTTGCCTTCTTTATTGATGTGCTTGCCGTTTGATTCCATATCGAGTTGTTGAAGGTGAGCAGGGAAGCGGGCTAATGCTTGAGAATAGGGAATCACGGCAACCGTCGGGAGATTTAAAAAGTTACGATTCCAGATACCTAAAAGAGCACCCAATAACGGGAGGTTTTTCTGAGGATCTTCTTCTAAAGCGACAAGATCCATCTCATGCGCGCCTTCAAGGAACTCTAAGTAGGTTTCAATGCCAAGTGTAAATGCTAGTAAAACACCCCCGACCATCGAGGTCACGGAATATCTTCCGCCGATATAATCCCAAATATAAAAAGAGGCTCTGTACTTGGCAGGATCGTCCATGGGACTTCCCTTGCCTGTCACAGCAATTAAGTGATCCTTCGGATTGAGGCCAGCTTCTCGCAGCCACTCGCGCACAAGCGCTTCATTGGTGACTGTTTCAAGTGTTGAGCCCGATTTAGAGACGACAATGACCAGCGTTTTAGAAAGATCTAAGCGGCTTAACACTTTTGTGGTTTCATCCGGATCGACATTGGAGATAAAATGAGCTCGTTTTCCTTGAAGAGCATACGCCTCCAGCCCCACATAAATGGCTTCAGGCCCTAAAAATGATCCTCCAATCCCCACCTGAACAATATCGGTGAATTTTTCGACTTCAGGCAGAAATAAGCGGAGTTTTTCAATCTCTTTTTTAGCTAAATCCACGGCAGCTTGAGCAATCGGTGACCGCTTTCCCTGATCAAAGACATCGCGCATTGCGGTGTGAAGCGCAGGCCGGTTTTCACTTTCATAACCTTGGATGAGATTGACCCGTTCTCCAGATTGCATCGCTTTCATCTGAGAGATCACGTTTCGATCGCTCGCTAGGCTATAGAGAGCATCTAAGATATCGTCAGTCACTCTTTCTGTGGCATAGAAGAGCTTTAAACCAGCAGCCTGCATTTGAAAAGATGAGATTCTTTCAGGCGTTAAAAGTTTTCTTAAATCAGGAGGTTTTTGCGAGGCTTGGACGAGCTGAGGGTTCTTAAAAAAGTTCATATATTATCATTAACATCGATCGACATATCAAATCAAGTTGTTAAAAAGGCGCTGGATAAGTATTATTTGTCCCGTTCGGAGCATAGCGCAGTCTGGCTAGCGCATCTGCTTTGGGAGCAGAGGGTCGGGGGTTCGAATCCCTCTGCTCCGAACTTTATACCATTCCAATTACAAAATTCATGATTTGACAAGAAGGCGGCACAAATTTTTGCGTCTGGAGCGAGCGACCATTGCCAAAATTGGCAAGGCGCGAGTGAAGACCGAAAATGTGTTGCCAAGCCGACGTAGTCAAATTATGAATTTTTTAATTCGGGATGGTATTACTCCTCCTGCCGCGATAAATCCCTTTAAGTGTCTTTCTCCTTGCAAACTAACCGCTTCGTCGATGACATAAATTTCATCTAAGCCGTCCCACATTTCGTTGAGCCGGGTTTCTGGGATCATGCGATGCAAGCCAACTTTTTCCATTAATGTTTCAAGCTTTGCTAAGATCTCTAGGCTGCAAGCTTCATCTGATGGAAGCAAAATACCCTTGGGTGATCTATTTTCTTCTAACGACAGCTCAATGTGGCAAAACCTTGCTTTGGAAAGTAGCTGAGCAGTGCGGGCTTTGCTATAAGAAGAGTGTTCAAAAAGGCAATAAGGAGTTGCTTCATCTGGCAAAAAAGAAGCAAGCCGATGCAAGAGGTCTCCAAAAATATTAGCAGCTTGAACTTCATCTTCATCGATCTTTCTTAGGATATCAAGGGATCCCCTGTAAAGAATCACTCCTTTAGAGCCCGCAAATTTTTTCCAAACCTTAGCAAACTGATCCAACGCAATGATATATGAATTAAACGCTGCTTGATCATAGATAAAGTCAAAATCTAATTCCCATAAGATCTCATCTGTCTCTTCCTCTAAATTCCATGTTAAATCGCTGGAGAGTCCAGCGGGCAGCACAATGGTCTTCATGTACGCCTGAACTGAAAATAGTGAATGACTTTGCCTTTTTCACGCCAGAGTGTATCAAAATAAGAAGTGCCGTACCCTTCCCACTCTGTGACGTAATAAGGCGCAGGAAAATCAGATGCAAAAGCCGGATTGGCTAGCATCTCCCTGCAAATTTGCTCACCGTAAGGAGGATCGTCTGTGACGACAGTCACCTTGCCTCCGGGTTTAAGTGTACGCGCGATTTCAGCAATAAACGGCGGCTGGAAAAGGCGGTTTTTCGCGTGCTTTGCTTTTGGCCAAGGGTCTGGGAAATTAATATAAACACCATCAACGGAAGCCTCAGGAAGATACTCCCTTGTAAAAACTTGGGCTTCTCCGCTAATGACAAAAAGATTAGGCAGTCCAAAATTCTTTAGTTTGGACCAGATCTTTCGCACCCTTTCAAAGTCCCATTCGACAGCAACCCAGTTTTTGGTTTGGTCTTTGGCTTTTTCTGCAAGCCATGTCCCGTTCCCAGTGCAATACTCGATGATGACGGGATTTGTATTGCCAAAGACCGTTTTCCAGTCTGGAAATGCACTTTGCTGATGTTTGTCATAAAATTCAGGGACAAAGAAAACCCGATCCCCTAAAAGAGGCCGTCTAGCTTCCCAGCGGTAAGGTGATTTCAAATCTTTGGGTTTCATGAGGGGACAATCATACGATAATGGAAAATCTTGATCAATAGTGACAGGCTTGTTATGTTGAAAACTAAATTTCATATTTAAACGAGGTTCCCTAATGAAAATAGTGAAAAAAATTTTAATTCTAACAGCCTGTTTCTCAGCACTTTTTGCCGAAGATCCTTTACCTGTTACAGAAACGGAGTCTAAGACAGTTCAAGTCGCTTCCCCAGATCTGCCAGATTCTACTGCTCCTGAAGCGGCTGTTTCAACAAAAGCTATTGAGCTCAGTACGGAATCTCCTACTGTTAAGACGCTGCCGCTTAAACCAGCTAAAGGGCTGCAAAAAGCTACCCTTCCACCTACCATCGTTGAGCAATCCATACCAATAGTCACCGAACAAACTTCCCTTGATTTAGAAGATGATATTGCTGCAATTGAAAAGGAAGAAAAAGAAGTCGCTGAAGCCGTTAAGTCCAATGGAATCGTTATTGATTTGGGCCAAGTATTTGCAGGATCTCCCACAATCTACATCGTTCTTTTTGTTCTTTCGATTGCAAGTTTTGCCATCTGGATCTATGCACTGCTTAAGCTCAGAACAAATGAGCTGATCCCCGCTGAACCTTTACAAGAGCTTCGCGTCAAACTTGCAGCAAAAAATTACAATGAAGCGTTAGCTCTTTGTGAAAAAACCCCCACGATCCTTTTCCATATGATCTCTACCGGCATCCAAACTCGGGCTCAAGGTCAAAATTCGATGTTGGAGCTGATGAAATCCGAAGGACGCCGCTCCAGTACAAGATTGTGGCAGAAGGCTTCCCTCCTTAACGATATCGCAGTCATTGCTCCGATGATCGGACTTCTCGGAACTGTACTTGGAATGTTCTATGCTTTCTACGACCTCAACCGTTCGATGGAAAGCATTTCAGCGCTCTTTGATGGCCTCGGTGTTTCCGTTGGAACGACCGTCGGTGGACTGATCGTTGCAATTTTAGCACTGATGTTCCATGCCATTACAAAATACCGCCTGACTCGGCAGCTGGCTGTAATTGAGACAGAGGCCCATTCTCTAGCTAACCTGATCGATACCCAAGGATAAGTATGAGCTTGATTCCTGAAGAAGAATTTAAGCGGTCAAATTCGATCAACTTAGCCCCAATGGTCGACTTTTTATTCGTGGTCATCGCTGTTTTTGCCACGATGGCAATTACCCGCGCTGTCCTCTATGATAACGAAGTTAATCTCGTCAAAATCTCCCCTGAGAAAGAGGCGCTTTCTGCAGGCACTGAAAAACCTTACCTCGTCAACATTAGCATCACAGAAGACGGCAAATATAAATGGCTGACTGAAGTCAGTGAGTTTCTTATGGAAAATCCTGCTAGCATCAAAAAAGAACTTTTCAAACAGCAGCAGCTTGGGCTGATCCCTGAGGAATCTAGTCAAACAAAAGTTTTACTCCACATTGACCGGAATGCCAAGTGGGAACCGATCGCTCAAGCAATTTTTACTATCCGGGAAGCAGGTTTTCATATCCACCCCGTCTATGAGCCTACTGATTTGTAGACTTTTAATTCTGTTTTGTTAGATCATCTTTAAGAAATTTTAAAGATGATTTACTTTTGTTTGCTTCTATTCCTCTGTTCTTGTTCCCATTATTACCAGGACGCTGCAATGCAGCTCCGGAACGGCCTTTTTGAAGAAGCAGAAAAGAATCTCTCCAAGGCAGATATCGCTTCAAATGAAGCTGCTCTCATATTACTTTCTCGTGCAATGGTCTATTTCCAAAGCGGCAATTTTCAAAAATCGAGCCACGACTTTGAAAAAGCCTTAGATGCCATCGACTACTACAAACAAATCTCCATTCCTGAGATCGCTGGCCAAACCCTCATCCAAGATGATATTGCTGCTTACGTCCCTCCTCCCTTTGAAGAGAGCCTTGCACGGTTTTACCAAGCACTTACTTTTCTTCATCTTGGTCAAGAAGACAACGCTGCAGCCACACTTTACTACCTAGAAAATCACTTAGAACAAAATCCCCTGACGACTTACTTGCTGGCTACCCTTTTCCAAAGACGAGGCGATAGTAATGCACGCGTGCTATATTCCCGCCTTAACGTTGAAGCCCCTAGGGGCAATGTCCTTTTAGTCCATCACCGCGGAACAGCGCCTCAGAAAAAAACAGAAATCGCGCCCATCAGTGTCGTTAGCGCAGCTCTTGTCGAAAAAATTCTAGAAAAAAAAGATGTCAAACCTGCGCTTTCCACATTGGCCGGAGTGCCAATTCCAACTCTTGTCAACACGAAGAGACCGACAAACATTTTGAAAGTTGATCGGCCCCCGATTGTCTCTTTTGATATTGCTAGAGCTGCGGAAAACCATCTTGAAAAAGAAATGCCCTGGACGGCAGCTCGAGCTGCAGCTAGGCTTTTAATTCGCAGAGGCCTGGTTGCGGTAGCAAAGGAAAAAGCTCAACCTTTTGTCGACTTTGCGATGCTAATTTCCAACCTTGCCACAGAGGCCGATACCCGCAGCTGGACCACGCTCCCCTCTTGTATTGACCTTTACCATTTAGATCTAAAGCCCGGACAGCACCAAGTCCACGTCGGCAAGCAAACTGTTACCGTCACTGTGAAAGAAAAAGATCTCACGATTGTCGAGATTTTTCAACCGAGTTCTGATAAATTATTTACCCATAAGGAAATCTTATGAAAAAACAAGCGCTTTTAGCTTTATCACTGATCTTAGCCGGCTGCGGACGCGATATTCGCACAGCTGTTGATGTCACTCCTGGTAATACCAAGGAGACCTGCCTGAACTGGAAATACGGAGCAACGGATATCCGGATCCAGACGGGGAAAATCACCAAAGAGCTCGTCGACCGTTGGATTGTAAGAACTAAGTACGATATTGCCAAAGGCAAACCCCGCATTATCGTCACCCATATCGATAATCGCACTGATATGGTCGAGCATGCGGCTGTCGATGATGGCCGAGTTACCATGGTCGTCGGAGATACAAAAGACGAGCAAGAACTTGACACCTGGCTTAAAAAAATTACTAAAGATCCTAAATATGCTAGAAAAAGCCGAGTTGACACTAACCAAGTCCAGGCTCCTCAGTTCTTAGCTAAAATCCGGATCGTTAAAGCCATCACTGAGCAAAAACGGTACGATATTGAAGAATATCTGATGACTTTGACACTTTATGATCTCGAAACGCAAGAAATTGTCGATTCTGCGACAGATCTATTGCGTAAAAAGGTCCAAATTTAAATACTCGTTCCATGCGCGAAAGTTTGCTCACCATTTTACGAGATGAAAAGACGCCTATCGATGGTTTTCGAGAGGCTGCTCATGAGTTAGCTGCCCTTTTGGCCGCTGAGGCCTCTTCCCTCATCTCGGAAGATCTCAAAATGGTTAAAACCCCTACCGGGCAATCTACAGGCGCTTCAATAACTCGCCGAGTTGTTTTAGTCCCCATCCTAAGAGCCGGGTTGGTTTTGCTCCCTGCCTTCTTAAAGTTTTTTCCTCAGGCCCCGATTAGCTTAATAGGGATCCGTCGAGAAGAAGGAACAGCCAAGCCGCACCTCTATTTTGAGAATATCACTCCGTTAAACCCCACGGACTTTGTATTTATCCTCGACCCCATGATTGCAACGGGCGGTAGCGCTCTTTTAGCGATTGATGATCTGATTAAAAAAGGAGCCACTCAAATGGCCCTAGTTGGAATCATTGGGTCTAAAGAAGGTTTAGAAAAAATTAAAAACAAGCATCCCGATCTAACCGTGATCGTGGCTGCTAAAGATCCCGAACTCAATAGCCGAAAATACATTGTTCCCGGCTTAGGAGACTTTGGAGATCGGTATTTTGGAAGTTAAGCACCTGCCCAGGTGGTGGAATTGGTAGACACAACAGTTTTAGGTACTGTTGCCGTAAGGTAGTGCAGGTTCGAGTCCTGTCCTGGGCAAAACACAAGGAGGCGTAAGCCTCCTTTTTTTTGTCCAGGAAAAGAGCCACAGGTGTGGCTCTTGCCAGGACTCGAAGTGAAGTCTGCTTATATACGGCACCCGCTGAGTTTTTGTGAATTTTTTTCGACATCTTTTGAGCCCTGGCAGCTGTGTTCGCGCTCGCTAGCTGCCAGGAAGATTACGTCGCGCTCCACACAGCAACCAGGACTCAAAAGATGTCGAAAAAAATTCATAAAAACTCAGCGGGTGCCGTATAGACGAACCGGCCTGAAGGACGATTCATCGCCTGAAGGGAGCCTGTCCTGGGCACATCCCCAAACGTTTTGTCAGGAATGGCAGAATGTTCGGCTTTTTTATTTCCTAATTCCTTCTGAAATAAGTCTATAAGAGCTACTGCTTCATTGAGTCCTGTGGTTCGACAATTTCCATGATGCTCACAAGCCTTACGAAGCAGTTCTTCTTGATCAACAAGGCTGTTCCCTTTTACAGCTTTTTCCTCTGTAGAAACCCGTGTGTAGATGACTGCTGTCTTGACGCTTTTTTTACTTTCTTTGATTTGTTTATAATCTATCTCACCTAAGCGGTATAACAACTCTCTGATCTTTTGGATCTCATTGTTCGTGTAATTTTTGCCTGTTTTCCAAAACAAGCTTTGCTTTCCACTGTAAAAGAGGGTGTGTATTGATTTTCTCAGTCAAATTATGATCATCCGTGATTAGTGTTGCGTCTATTGCTCCATGATCAAATAAGCTTTGCAGAAAAGCTCGTTCACGTTCCCTCAAGGGAAAAAGATTCGTCAATGCAGTTTTACAATCTGCTAGTAATTGATTTGTCCAGCTAAGCCAATCGTTATTGCGAAATGCACGTTTTCTAAGCACAGGAATGAGTTGATCTTTCAATTCGTTTTCTTCAAAGTGAATCTCATCGCTCGATATATGCCGCCAGTCTTTTGTTCCCATTGCTCCATACACAAGGCATGCAAGACGCAGTTGCTCAATATCTAAAGAACATTTCGTGAGAAGTTGATGAGCATCAAAGAGATCACGAGAAGCATGTCTTCCAAATAGAGCTGAAAGCTTGCCTGCACCGAGCTCATGAAGATCCAATAATGCAATTTCTTTCGTTTTTCTCGTCCCAATGCTGTGTGATCGCTTCTTATGTATTCCGTATAAAGGCATTCTAAACATGTAATTCAGGTCAACTTCTAGGTTGCCATTCCCTCCAAGCACACTTGCATAGCGAAGCTGCCATTTTCCTCCAGCATGCTTTTGTGGGATGCGTCGAATACTTAAGCCTTCCCTCTGAAATATAGCCTCTAAAGCCTTTTCTACTTCTGGACGCTCTAGCAACATTTTTTGTCGATCGAGTTGCCCAACGTAATTCAGATCAATATCCACAGACAAACGAGGAAGGTCAAAAAAGAACAGGTTCAGGGCTGTTCCTCCTTTTAGCACCAATCGTTCCTTCAAAAAGGGATGTACGCTAATACCATCGAGAATGGCCATCTGATGCCAAACCTTTTCCATGATTTCAGGACGGAATCCCGTCTCTAGGGCTTCTCTCAATAATTCTTGCTTAGATATTTCCATTAGGTTCTTCCCATTCACGATTGATTAGACTCAAAGGAACAATTAGATTCCATTTTGAGATCATTTTTTGAGGTAGTTTAGATTTACGTTCTAGGTAATGTGGTTTCAGAGGGCGATATTTACAAAGGTTTTCAAGATAACTTTC
>Ga0206825_1113_pt1 | contig 14724 bp, 12 predicted proteins | sample Alteio_BWOrgCont_79_FD_152875 | JGI IMG/M metagenome (GOLD analysis project Ga0206825, IMG submission 152875) | Enriched cells from forest soil in Barre Woods Harvard Forest LTER site, Petersham, Massachusetts, United States -... | ecosystem: Environmental > Terrestrial > Soil > Temperate forest >...
TTTTACTTTGGCACAAAGCTATCTTCTTCTACTGTTCAAGTAGTACCGGTTGGTCTAAAAAAAGACAAAACAGGTCTTAGTGGACATTTGAGACTAGTTTTAGGAAACTACGATGAGATCGATTTTCCTGTCCTGTTTAAGCAAGATGAAGGAAAAAAATTGCAAGATGTTCTAGAAACCGGCACTGCAGCTCTATACCTTATCTCAGACAAAATGAAAAATGCTTTAACTGAAAATCAATTAACAGGCTGGAAAACATTTCCCGTAAGAGTCTTAGATAAAAGAGGCAATGAAATCGAAGGATATCATGGCTTATCGATTACAGGACGATCTGGCCCTTTAGACTATAGCAAATGTCCTGTTATTGAAACGAGAGTTTCACCTTCAGCTCCTTTGGTAAAGCACTACGTAGGAAAATATATTGATTTGTCTACTTGGGATGGAAGCGACTTTTTTCTACCAGAAGGCAGCTATGGAACTATCATAACGCCAAAAGCAGCTCATGTGCTCACAAAGAACAAGCTTACAAATATTGATTTAGACAGGTTAGGAGATATAGAAACCCCACTTTTTGCAGTAAGATAAATATATGTCGAGCTTTGGAGAACTCTTTATTGAATCTAAAGGAAAGCCTATACTTTACGAGGGTAAAACATTGCACCTGGGGGACTTTTTCCCTATTAATGAGAATGATAAATTAATCATCACTCTTGAGAAAACAAATAGCGAATGGGAGCAAGGCATAGTTTTAAAGGAACATTTGAAGTTGAAGATCAAATCTTCGAAAATAAAATCTCTTTTTGGAAGGGAGACTCTCCAAATCAAGTTCAAATAGTGGTTCACCCCGAAAAAAAATCCGGTTCAATTTTAGTTAAGAATTTGTGGCAAAACACCGATCATCTAGGGAACAAATTCATTAATTCCGGCCTTAACGGCGCAGCAATGATCATAAAAGAAATCCCTAATGGACGGCGTTATTACTGTAATGATGGACACCCCGACAAAAACTTCGATGATATCATCTTCTCTATCCAAAAAGTTTCGGGTAAAAATGGAAAAAAAAGAATTTAAAAAGACATTTGGTGCAATCGCCCAGAAAAGCGGCTTCGAATTTGCTTTTAAACGAGGCTTTTGCCATTGAAAAAACGATCCAAGCCGGTCTGAACACATCACTTATAGGAAAGGAGCTTGGGTTTACTACTCGTGAAATGACTCAACTGAAGCAAGCTGGAAAATTGGAAGGAACTATTGCCCATGCCTATGAGAATGTTGTGAAAGTTCCTGCAATTCGTGAATCTTTTGAAATCTTTGAAAAGGCACAGAATTTCCTAAAATCTTATAAAGGTGTTATGCCAGAAACTCGATGTCGGGAACTTATTCATCAAACAGGAATTCGAACTTTCTCTAGACCGGTAGGTATTCCAGAAAATTACCTAGTGAAAATCACAAACAAAGGTGCAGGAATGGAATATGTGCATCCAACAAATACTCATATCCGAGTAAGGGTTATGCCAGGAAAACCTCATAGTTCGAATCCCTGCCAGCAAAAACCTTATGTAATTCAAAAAATAGATGGAGGAGCTCTAGATAAAGCGGGCAAATGTGTTACGACAGATTCTCCAGCAGCTCATATACCTTTAGAAGAATTCATTTATAGGAGCCATATAGATGGAAATTAATAGAAAACGTATAGTTGAAGAGTTTTTGCAAAATCTTTATCGCATTTCCAATAAAGAATATCAAAAAAGGGTATGGATAGATGGAATTGGTCCTGAATGCCACGATTTTGATGAAGCCGTGAATGATTTTTTTGGAGATGCCAAACCTATCCTGGAAAACTATCAAGATTATGGACTTTCACCAACCCAACATCAACTTTTAAAGAAATTCCATGATGAATTTAGCATCTTTGCCGATAAAAACAATTTCCCTGAAGAGTTCATAGAAAGCCCTGAATGGACGAAAATTATGGACCTTGCCAGAGAAGTCCTCAAAGCATTCAATTACCAAAAATAAATAGATGCAGCCTCTCTAGAAGCATGTGGCTTAAATCGCTCTAAAGTTGATCTAGGCAACCGTTTACCAGAAAGTAAACCCAACTCTGGCGATCAGAGAAGGCTGAAGAGTCTCTCCTTCGAGGTAACCGACGGTCTTGCCACCGATTTGGAAGTAAAACCCGAGTTTGACACCTGGTTTTTATAAGGGCTCTAAAATCAGCATGTTATAAAAAATAAAATCCTGTGTACCACTACATTTGTGCGCAATCGATGTGTTTTTCTTCAGATATTCTTCTCTGCACACTTTAACAATTTTGGAGGGATTGGAGCCCCAATTGCTTTAAACAACCGCGCAGCATTTCCCTTGATATCGTTACGTACCCAGACACGAGCATTTTTTACTGTCACCGGAATCGCCCGAACTTCTTCCAGCTCTTTCATTGCCTCAACTACAGTTAGAGGGCGCTCTTTGATTGTTCCTTCTTGAATCGCAGTGCTCTCCAGAATAACACCCTTTTCGCGGAGCAATTTGGTCATTTGTGCTTCGCAAAAATAGGCTAAAAAACACAGGGTGAGATGCCCCTTAATTCGTTGATCCGTCCAATGATGCACCGGGCGAGCTTTGAGTGTTCCCTTAATTTCACCGAATGCATCTTCCACTATCCACAAATGCTTGTAGGCCATGATAACGTCGGCAGAACTCATTCGATCGACCGGAACATTGGTAATCAGGCCAAAAAATCCATCCTTTCGTGATTCTGTGGCAATCACAGCCTCGTCAAGTTTGGGTTCCCCTTTTTTTAACCCAGTCACGTATTTTCGATAGTTTGTGTTGGATACAAAATTTTTCGGAGTAGGCTTTTTGGTTAATTTCTTCCTGATCTTTGACAAAATATCTTCTCGGGTTTCCCTATCACGCTCGGCGCGTCTTTTTGACCATGTGATAATGCAACGATCTCCATTGTGTGTGGTTTCGTAACATTCCAATTCATCATTCATTTTCGTAAAACGGCTGCGATCGTAAAATTCATCATGACGTTGTTTGATCACTCCTAATTTCATCCCGACAATGAATTCACCCTTTTCTTCATTCCCGCAGTGGGCGCGGATATGCTCTAAATTTTTCGCGGAAAAAAGTCCGCGATCGGCCACGAAAATAAAACGCCGTATTTTGAATTTCTCTCGCATGCGTTTAACGATATCAACGAGAGTAGCCCCTTCAAACGTATTCCCAGGGTAGACTTCAAATCCCAGAGGAATACCGTCGGTATTCACAAGCAATCCCAGTACAACCTGTGTGCAGTCACTGCGCATCTCTTTGGAATATCCAAAGCGACATAGCTCCCCAAGATCCTCTCTCGTGCTTTCAAATCGCAACGTGGTGAGATCGTAGAGCACCACGTCAACCGACCTATTCAAAAGATCGCGGTCATGCCAGTACAACCCTTGCTCGATCTGTTCTTGATGCTGACTGAGCAAATCCAGGGTCCGGTAAAGGTGATGTAACTCATCCTTGCCGGAGAGAATTTCTGGGTATAATTTGTCTTGCCAATGTTCAAAAATCTTTAACTTCGAGCCTGGCTTCAGAAAACGACATACGATCATAGTAAAGACAATGCGTTCGAAATCGAACTGTAGTTGAGGGTGCTGTGAGGCAATCTTGGCGAGAAGCGGCTGGATGCCAAAACGAGCAAAGATGTGCTGTAGTACCAGTAACGGTCCCAGAATATAGGTGTCCTCTATCTCCAAGGACTTAGCTGCATCCAGAGCAGTGAGCACATCTTTATGTCGGCCGATAGCTGCTATTAGATCATCGAATCGATCTTCTCCCACTTTACCGAGAGACAACAAAATACGCTGCTTTACCTTACCTTGATCCCGGTAAGATTCTACGAGGTGATAATAGCCCTGTCCTTTTCTGTTGGTAGTGATTCTGATAAACATGACATGGTTGTATACCATGTACATTTCATTTTTTGCAAATTTTCATTTGAAAATTTTCAATCATGTGTACACTACGTTTTTCGCTTTTTTGAGATGCCTCTCATAGACAAAATAGCCTCAAAAATGGCCTTCAGGTGTCAAACTCGGGTCCGCCTGCACTGCAGCCATTAAAACCAACGTCGATAACCATAATCTTTTCATAACGAATTTATTTTCCAATTAAGACATTGATCCTAACACGATGAGGGATTTTCCTGTAGGGCGAGAATTCTTTTGAAATAGACTTGCACAGAGATGTTCTTATCAACATTTGAGCAGCTTTAGAAAGCTTCTTAGATTTATGGCTGTAGTTAAAATCCCCAGGAATTTTTCCACTTTATTGAAACTTCACAAGGTTTCAGAGGGTCGCCTTCTTGGGCTGGATAAGGCAAAATGATATTGTCATATTCTGTCATTTTAGCTCGTCCATAAATATGTTCGATAAGAGGATGGGAGAAACAAGAGAAGTAGCACTTGATATCACCCCATTGAACCCTGTCATGGGTATTTTTAAATCTGATAGCAATATAATCCCTGTTTAGGGGTTTGGTATCACTTATGTTCAGAGTAGTTCCTGGATGGCAGCCTTCAAAATTATCGGAATTGACCTTGAACAGCTCTCCTACCTGCCCTTGTGATAGCACGCCGAGCTGAATTTGAACATCCTCATGGCTATCCAAAGGAAATAATACAGCATAAGTGAGTTTCTCCCGCAGGCTGTATAGGTTAGAATTATGCCATCGCGTATAAAAAATAGTGCCTAAACAGAAAAGCGAAGAAAAAAGAAATAGCCTTCTGAAGAACCGTATCATGATTTTTCTCCTTTAGAAGTGTAAAGCTTCATCCATTTTACTTCTAAATGCGGATAGTCCCCTGGCATCTTTTGCTCGGAGGGCCATGCCCGCATAACCATATATTTTGGCTCTTTCATTTCCGGACTAAGAGGTGGAATATCTATATTGTGGACTTTTTTTCCATCAGCATAATTTTCCAAGATGCCCCAACAGATCTTATTACCCTTATTTTTCAACTCAACAACGAGATAGTAGCGTGGATCAGAAGGATTTTGCTCGTTACAAAAAAAAGGACGCTCTCTTTTTGGTATAGGCTGCGTATCTGGATTAGGAGGATTCGCTTCGAAAAGATCAATGACGTTTTGTTGGCTCATCAGATAAGTTTTGACATCGATCTGATCAGCATAGGCCTGATTGAGCTGTTTCTTATTCACTGAATAAACCATCTCATCGTGATAGCAATACCATTCCGTAAAAGCCCAGAAAAGCAAAGGTATAGAGGCTCCAACAAACAAAATACCGTTAGTCCATTTCCATATAGCACGTCTAGAAGAAGATCTATCAAAGACGCGATCAAAATACTTTATAACGTCTCGTAATACCTTAAAAAAGACAAAAACAATGGCACCTAAAAAAAGATAGAACAGCATCTACACACCTCGTCTCTCGTTTTTTATGGTACCACTTTAGCTTCTTCTTTCGAATCCCCAAAATTTCCTCGCGGCTTAAGACCAGGAGACGACTCTAAATAGGGTTCTTCATGCCTAAACGATTCTTTGGGAGCGAAAGTCGAAGGATGATAGGGGTCATCCGCAGCGAGATGCATCCAAACCACTTCGTTTTTAATCTCTGGCGGAGGGGTGATAAGAGGATGATCCCATCCTCTGAGTTCATCAATTTTCTTCTCAATACGAGAGTATACTGCGGATGGAAGAGTTAAAATCTCACTTGCAAAAGCAGGACCCTCTTCTGAATAAGTCGGCTTAATTGCTGTAGAAAATTCATCCAAGCCAGCAACTTTTGCACCTTCATGTGTGGTATGCACGCAATTATGGAAAAAGAGATTGTATTCATCAGATGCATGATCTTTAGCAGCACTTCTTATTGCTTCAGCCTTGGAAGCGGGAATTAGATAATTTATCCGAATCGTATCACGATCATATTTATAATCTGTAATATCATCAGCTGTTTCCCACTGAGGCAAAGGGTTCGGGTCGGATGAGGAAGTCCCTTTTCCCCGGTGTGTGCTGATGGATGACTGTTTTCCGTTGCTTTCTACAAATTCCAACCAAGCATGCCCTCCAGTTTCTGCTAGCTTCCTAGCAACACCTTCTCTTGTTGGGTCATTCAAAAATGCCCCTCCTTTCCGTGCGCAAATGGCTACTAACGTCATTCCTTCTGGGGGGAGAGGGTCTCCTTCCTGCCAGATGGGAGCTCCCTTTGCCCATGAAACGAGTCTAATTTCTTGCATTTTGCTGTTAGTATTTGCTTTGTTTATGGCTGGGGACTGTACCGGATTGTTCTGTGGCAACGTGGGTTGTTGTGAATGAACAAAACTAGGTTCAGATCCATTGATTCCCGGCCTAAATTTTGCCGTTTCATAAGCAATCTGCTGGATAGGGGCAATATTGCCGTTTGGGGACCTATTTAAATTTGATGCATCCCTAACAGTAATGGATTCATTGAAATTCTGTGAAGGATGAGCAGAAGACATGTTACTGGATGGATTCAATGTTGAAGTTTTAAGATCTGGGAAGGTATTAGAATACGTATTATTGAGAGCTGACAAAGAAGAATTGGATGTCGAATAGGTTTTAGGTTCGTATGTCAATGAAGTGGGCATTACTAGAGGTGCGGGATGAGAACTAGGACTGCCAGAACCTGCAGCAGACAGTTCATAAGCGTGATTAGAAAATGCCCTATGTGGAAATGGATCTTGAGGTAGTGGGTTCGAGGTTGAAAAGCCCTGCAATGTATTCGGTGTATAGGTCGAAGTCTGATTGAAAGGTTGGGGTGCCGAGACCGTGCTGCTGCTTGTAGTCGGTGGAGTCCTTTGTGAAGGAGGATGATTTGGCGGAGATGAAGAAGATAGTTCATCATCATCTTTTCTACGATTATTGTTTGATCCAGCAGTAGAAGCAGCTGCAGCAGCTGCCCCGGCAGCGGCAGCACTTCCAGCAGATCCAGCAATAGCATCTGCCCCTGCAAAGGCGCCAGCAGCAGCACCTCCTGTAAGGATAACCACTGCTGTTCCAGCGACAATCAAAGTTGTTTCAACAGGATGTTCTCTTACCCATCTTCCAGTTTCTCTAACTCCCTTTGTAACCGCTTTCTCAGCTTTTTTGTATCCCTTGCCAACTGCCTTGCCAGCTTTTTTAAAACCCTTCCCAATCTTTTTTAATCTTTTCTTCTCGGCTCCAATGAGTTCAAGGTAGGTTCCTGAAATCGGATCAAATCGATAAAGTAGAGGAGATGGCTCGTCTTCTTCATCGGATTCAGTATCGAATAAATCTTCAAAAATTTGAACAATCTCAGCTTTAAGCTCAGGAAGCTTCGCGGGATTGGTTCTGGCAGTCACTAGATAGTCTAGAGCAAATATCACTATGGCTTTAATGCAAAAATCATCACGTATATCATAGATATTTCTTCCACGCCATTCGATTCCGAAATCATTAAAGTTTTTGATGTCTTCATCTGTTAAATTTTCACTGTATATTTCTCCATAAGAAGCTACACCATCAATTGTCATAAGCACTCCTCAGATAATCGGTATTTCTCAGAATCAGTTTAGAAAAAAGATCGGGTGAAATGTGGTTTACTTCTTCATCAGGAGAAGCTAAAAATACTTGTGAGAAGCCCTGGAAGGTTTGAAGGGCATGGGTGATATCCTCAGCATTGATGGTGTCTAAAAGAGCTATTCTTAAGTCGGGATGGTCTGTCTCAAGGGAAGGGGCATTTAAAATGAAATGGTCTCGATAAAATGCAATGAGAGAAGGACCATTCCCTTTTTCCTGAATGGTTTTTAGATGGTTTTTCATTTCAGCTTTGATTGAATCCAGCTGACTTTCAGTGATAATTTGGCTAAAAAAAGAGTGTAGACCATCTCTTAACTGATGGATTCCCTCTTCAAAATCATCTGTTAGTGAAACGGTGAGTCGCAGCATTTGAGGATATGTCAAAAACTCTAAGATAGGCTGAGAAAACTTAGCTTGAAGGGACTCTGCGTAGGCTTTTAACTGTTGGGATAACATCCGCGTTAAAATCGAAAAAACAAGAGAATCTCTCTGAGACATCCTTGGAAGGGGTTTAGTCAGAGAAATGAAGGTGTTTTTGAGTCTTTGGTTGATATAGACTGAGCTTTCCTGCAAGGCAGGCTCTAAATTAGATCTAAAGGTTGATGTTTCATGCGCAGCAGGAAAGTGACCAAAATACTTTTCAATCAGTTCTTTAGTCTTGTTAAGATCGACATTTCCGATGATAACCACAGCAATACGATGAGGATGATATTTTTTTCTATAAAACTGATGGATTTTTTCAAGAGAAGCTTTAGAAATTGCTTTTTGATTTCCGAAGGGGTCTTTATTTCGATAAGGGGGATATTCTTGGCCTATTCTCCATTCTTTCCAAGTCGTAATAGGAGAAACCTGATTTTCATCAAGTTCTTCAAGTAGTTCTTCTTTCATTTCCTGTAGATCGTGTTCATCCAAAGAAAACTGAGAGAGAGCGTTAGAAAAGCCTAAAAGGCCCTCTTCAAGTCCCCTAGTGATTGCAAGAGAGATCTCAAGGTGATAGTGGGTGAAATGGTAGGAGGTCACCCCTCCAATATTGGGATAGGTATAATCCCAAATCTCGCAGTGCAGATCGGTGAGTTTTTTACCTTTGAATTGTAGTTTGTCCAGGACAGCATGCTCGATAAGATGAGAAAAGCCACTTTCGTCTTCTTGTTCATCAAGAGATCCAGTTTTGACCACAAAATCTAAAGAAGTGTGGTGCTTTGAATAGGGATCGTAGTGGATGTAATACGTGAGGCCATTGGACAGCTGGCCTGTGGAAAAAGAAGCCTCATTAGCATGGGATTTGAAAGGGATAAAAAGAAAGAGTAAGAGGAGTAGGGAAGAAAGAATAGGGCGTAGTGTTGCCTTGGCTGGTGCTCTCTTAAAAATATGCATGTTAGCCTCGAATTCGTGAAAGCCAGGCTAAAACTTGAGTGTATTTTTGTCTAAGTGTTTTTTTGGATGAGCCTCAAGAGAGGGGTTGTTCATTTGTGAGACAAGGTCGCATCTCTGAGGCTGCATTTTTATCCTGAATTCTTTATGATTCGGTTCAATAGATGGAAAGATCTGTATTGCTCAAAATAGCCCTTGCTTGCTTTGTGTTGACCTTTCTTCAACTAAGAGGTGGCGCAGCATGTAGTACTAATCCCTGTGAGCCAGGAGGTGAATATGATCATTGGTTCACAGGTCCTATTTTCACCCCAAATCCAACAACAGTACAACCTCAGGGCGATTGCATGATAACTGTCTTGACAAATGCTTCTCATAGACAATTAGATACAAACGTTGGAAGGCCGAGCACTTTAGACTGGCCTGCCAAAAGACTGTGTTTATCTATGAGGTGGGTTTGTCAAGACATTTATCATGCAATCGCCCTGATCCAAGAATGCTTAGGCTTAACAAGCAGTAAACCTGATTTAGAAGAAACTAACAAAGCTTACAAAAAATGGGCCCTCATTCTACACCCCGATAAAAATTCAAGACGAAAGGCAATAGCACACAAGCTATTTGCAGCGCTTCAAGAAGCTTGCGAGCTTCTTGGGCTGAAAAGCAAGTAAAGACTTCACCTTAAGAGAAAATTTCTCTATATGTAGCGAAGATGGAACACTCTTCTCAACAAACCGGACTTACCAGCCATGAAGCAAAGGATCGGCTGGAAAAACACGGTCCTAACTCTTTAAAACCCCAGCGACGGGGAAAAGGGATCTGGCTCTTTCTATCTCAATTTAAAAGTCCCCTCATTTTGTTATTGATCGGCGCGGCAATACTCTCTTTTTCATTGGGAGGCCGTAGTGATTCGACGATCATCATGACCATCGTCTTTTTAAGCGGGCTGCTCAGTTTTTTCCAAGAACGTGGTGCAATAAACGCCGTGGAAAAACTACTCCAGATGGTCGAAAACAAAGTCATAGTAATCCGGGATGGGAAAGAAGTCGAGATTTCTCTCCATCGAATTGTTCCGGGAGATCTTGTCATTTTAAGGGCTGGCGATATCGTACCTGCAGACTGTTTGATCATCGAAGCCACCCATTTCTTTGTGGATGAAGCGACACTCACTGGAGAGAGCGTCCCTGTTGAGAAAGAGACATCATCAGAACTATACATGGGAACTGTCGCTGCTAGCGGCATGGCCAAAGCAGCCGTTGTCGCCACAGGTAAAAACACCAAATACAGCTCGATTTTAGAACACGTCAAGTTCAGGCCACCAGAGACTGCCTTTGAGCTGGGAGTCAGAAGATTTGGTTTTCTTCTTTTAGAGATTACCTTGATTTTAGTGATCGTGATTTTTTCATTGAATACCTACTTCCATAAGCCGGTCATCGAATCGCTCCTTTTTGCCTTAGCATTGGCTGTAGGACTCACTCCCCAGCTTCTTCCTGCGATTATCAGTGTAAATCTTTCGCATGGGGCTCGAAAGATGGCCAAGCAAAAGGTTATTGTCAAAAGGCTGGCCTCAATTGAGAATTTTGGCCAAATGAATATCTTGTGCGCTGATAAAACCGGCACATTGACAGTAGGGAAACTTAAGCTCGATCTAGTTACAGGAATAACTGGAGAAAAAAGTGAAAAAACCGCCTTTTTTGGTTTTTTAAACGCGCATTTTCAAGCGGGCTACATCAATCCACTTGATCTCGCCATCCAGCAAGGGGCAAATTTTGATGTCACAAATTGGAAAAAGACCGATGAGATCCCCTACGACTTTATCCGGAAGAGAATCTCGGTGATTTTCGATCAAAAGCTCATTACAAAAGGAGCGCTTCCTGAAGTCCTTTCGATCTGCGATCGAGTGGAACTTCAGAGTGGAAAAATAGAACCTTTGAGTGGCTATCAAAAGCAAATCGAAAGCTATTTTGATCAGCAGAGTGAAAAAGGATTCCGGAGCCTTGCTGTGGCTTATGGAGATAGCACCGAAGAAAAAAACCTGATCTTCTTGGGATTTTTACAATTTTCGGATCCGATCAAGCCAGATATTGCTTTAGTCGTGGAAAAACTGAAAAAGCAAGGCATCCAGTTAAAAATCATCACAGGAGACCACCACTCTGTTGCCTTGCATGTCGCTTCTGTCTTAGATGTCACTAAAACTTCTCTTTTAACAGGATCAGAACTCCGCCATATCAGCGACCATGCGCTCATCAAAATCGCTTCAGAAAAAAACATCTTTGCAGAGATTGAACCCAACCAAAAAGAACGGATTATTTTAGCCTTAAGAAAAGCAGGTCATGTCGTCGGTTATCTCGGAGATGGCGTTAATGATGTTTCTGCCCTCCATAGCGCCGATGTCGGAATTGCTGTTGAAGGAGGAGCCGATGCAGCTAAAGAGATCGCTGATATCGTCCTCTTAGAAAAAGATCTGACAGTGCTCGACGCTGGCATTGATGAAGGCCGTAAGACCTTCATCAACACGATGAAGTACGTCTATATGGCGTCGAGTGCAAATCTTGGGAATATGTTTAGCATGGCAGGTGCCTCTTTGTTTCTTCCCTTCTTGCCACTTCTTCCTAAACAAGTCCTACTCACGAACTTTTTCAGCGACCTGCCTGAAATGGCCCTAGCCACAGATCGGGTTGACATAGCGACCCTCCAAAAGCCCGTAAAGTGGGATCTGAAATTAATCCGTAGATTTATGGTGGTCTTTGGAATTTTGAACTCCATGGCTGATTTTTTAACCTTTGGAGTGCTTCTTTGGATCCTGCGTACTGATGAAGCATTATTCCGGTCAGGATGGTTCATTGAAAATGTCGTCTCTGCAGCCTTGATTGTCCTAGCGATCCGGACCCGAAGATCGCTCTTCAAATCTAAACCAGGACGGCTGCTGCTCTTTGCAGTCCTTGCTGTGGCTTTTGGCGTCCCCTTCTTGCCTTATACAAAATTAGGACAACTCTTTGAGTTAGTTCCCCTCCCCCTCTATTTCTATGGCTACTTAACAGCGATTATCTTGATCTATGTGATCTCGGTGGAGATTGCGAAGCACTTCTTCTTCCGCAGAAATCAACACTAAAGATTGTCGGATGACATCTGCGCATCCTTGGGGATTTTCTAAATGCGCAGCATGTCCAGCTCCTGGTATTTCTAGAGAAGGTAGGTTCTTATAAAGCTGAGCATATTTTTGATCGAACTCTCCATGCAAGAAGATGGCCTCAAGATGTTTGAATTCCTGATGAGCTAGGCTTTCTTGGCTTAGCATCTGGGCAAGCACTTCAGGATCTTGCTTTAATCTTCGAGAAAGAACTTCAGGAAAGGCGGGATGGCTGCGAAGTGAATCAAAGAGCGGCTGGGCATACCAGGCCTTGAGAAAGCTCTCTAAAGGCTCCTGCTGGAGCCTTTTGATCCAGAGCTCGTCTTGACGCCATCTTTCCGCTTTTTCTTCGGGAGTTTGTAGACCTGGATGCGTTGAAAGAAGAATCTTTGGCTGAGAAGATCGGAGCGCAATGCGGCCGCCCATTGAGTAACCGATAAGGATGGAATTAGAAGGAATCTGAAACGGATAAGAGAGTGCTTTGCAGGAATACTCAGGAAGGTGGTTTATAACCCCATCCCAATCTTGAGGACTTCCCAGGAAACCATGCAAAAAAACCAAGTGCCTGTTCATCGATGTCAATTATTAACGCTCAGGCAACTTCATTCAAGCTTTTAATCTTCTTCTCAACAAACACAACTCATTGAATGTCTGAGGCTTACACGTAAGCCGTTGGAAACCAATCGTTAATAGCTTAAGTTATTTTATTTAAAATTAAATGAATTTTTGCTATAATGGCGTTACAAAATAATACATTTTAATATGGCATTAAAAATAGTTACATCTGAATTTTACGTTAATAACATTAAAAACTTCTTACCTGAGAAGCCGAATAGTAAAACCCCAGTCTCAGAAAAAGCGAAGAAGGTTTTTGATCGAATTATCAATTCACCCAACTTTATTTTCGATAAAAGCGACAAGAAGCTCACTAACTACATCACAACACTGCTGACCATCCGCCCAGGACGAACGCTTTTTAAACGGCTGTTGAAAGCTGATAAGCCATTGAAAATGGTTAGAGATTCGAAAAAAGAATCCCATTTCAACCCAGACGTAGTGACTATTTTTCTCAATGATTCAGAAGTAGGCTACTCTGTTTGTACTAACCCTAATGGAGAAAAAATTCTCCATTCGGACGTATCTGTTAACCTTGCTCATGAACTCGTGCACGCCTTACATTTTTTTGAAGAGGAGTCAGAGTATGAGAAAAGGTCAATGTCAAGAAACATTATTGACCCTGAATTGAACGATTTAGAAGAACAGACAACCATTTTAGGAGAAAAGAAAAAACAAGTCCTGTGCGAAAACGTTTTTCGCTTCCATTTTGGATATCCCTTACGTCTTAATTACACAGGAGTCACTTCTTTTACCGCCTCAGATTGTGCAGGCCAAGGTTATTTGGGAAGCTTAAAGGAAATGCTGCTTTCTAACCCATCTCTGATCAGCCTTCCCCAACCGCTTACGGCTGTATGTTCAAGTGAGGAAGCGACTCCCTTAAACGCCGCGATTTCTGGAGGTCAAAGGGAAATCGTAGCCTATCTCTTTGAAAGCGGCGTTGATGTCCATGCACGGGATGAACGTTTTGGAACGGCTTTACATGCAGCTGTAATCTCTGATCTAGGGGTTGCTGCGCTGATAAAGACAGGTGTTGATCCCAATGCGAAAGATCCGAAAGGTTTTACCGCCTTAGAGATTGCATTAAAAAACAGGAATGATAATGCAACAAAGATTTTGGCTCCTCTTACAAACTTAAAAGAACTTGAAATGCTGGATGAGAAAGGTCTTTCCCTTGTGCATCGCACGCTTAAGAAAGGAACATTAGAAGGATTCAGGGCATTGGTTCGACATGGTGCTGATATCAACAGTAAGGATTTTAGAGGGAATACTGCTCTAATGAACTGTTGTTGTAAAGATTTTTTTTCTTCGATTGATTGGTTTGCAGAATATCAAGAGAAATTTATGTTTTTATTGGAAAATGAAAAGTTAGATCTAAATGCAAAAAATATTAAGGGAGAATCAGCTTTATCCTTGGCAGTTCAAAGAGGAAATCTTCCTCAAGTGGATGCTTTAGTCAAAAAAGGAGCTGAAATCCCTCCTCATTTGAAAGATCAAGTTGAGCGCTGCATCAGTTTGCATAGAGACCAAGCTAAGCAATCGTGATAGGGCATCCTGGACAGCATTCAGGAGCTCTACGCCTTTTTTGGAAGGCTTTATGGCCAGTGATCAGGCCTGTTGAGAACGCCTCCAAAGCTGCATAAACATATCTCGTTAAAAACCAATAATTAACAATAACAAATGTAAACATCTTGTATTCAATGACCTACATTTTAATTAAAATATAATAATTTTATTTAAATTAAATCAAATTAATTGTATAATAGATGCATTAAATAATAGGATTTAATATGGCATTAAAACTAGTTACATCTGAAGCATACGTTAATAACATTAGAAACTTCTTACCTGAGAAGCCGAATAGTAAAACCCCGGCCTCAGAAAAATCGAAGAAGGTTTTTGAGAAAATTCTCAAATCACCCAATTTTATTTTCGATAAAAGTGACAAGAGAATCACTGACTACATCATCACGCTGCTGAGCATCCGCCCAGGACGGACTCTTTTTAAGCGGCTGTTAAAAGCTGATAAACCCTTGAAGATTGTT